>Ga0137431_1000004_pt1 | contig 223418 bp, 170 predicted proteins | sample EasRivERMZT800_2_FD_104646 | JGI IMG/M metagenome (GOLD analysis project Ga0137431, IMG submission 104646) | Soil microbial communities from meander-bound floodplain in the East River, Colorado, USA - East River MetaG ERMZT800_2 | ecosystem: Environmental > Terrestrial > Soil > Floodplain ... | reverse complement strand
GGCATTCATCAACCTGTCTCCTGATTGCTTGTCAGGAGCGCGCGCTCTCGAAATCACCGTCAGGAAACACATCGGCTCGACATTCCAAATCGCTTGAGCCAGAATAGCGCTGTCATACTAGGGCAGGTGGTTCTCGCGGCCCGCGCCGGGACCGCGAGGTTCACCTGCCGCTCGGTGATCGATCGCTCACCAATGGTCGATAAGCGCTGAAGAAGTCGGGCAAGGCAAACGACACGGGAAAACCGCTTGCGCTTATCGATTGTCATTCCAGTCTACAACGAGAAGAAAACGCTCGAGGAATTGGTTTCGCGGGTGATCGCCGTCGAGACCGGCCTCTCGCGTGAAATCATCCTCGTCGACGACGGCAGCACCGACGGTACCCGCGACGTCTACCCCGTACTCAGCGCCCGCTGGCCCAACGAGAACATTCAGATCAAGCTTCAGCCGAAGAATCGTGGGAAGGGCGCCGCCCTGCGCGAAGGGTTTGCGATGGCCACCGGTGACATCGTTCTAATTCAGGACGCGGACTTGGAATACGACCCGCGCGACTATCCCCGCCTATTGCGTCCCATCCTCGAGGGCCGCGCCGACGTGGTCTACGGCTCGCGCTTCGTCGGCTCCGAATACCACCGGGTTCACCTCTTTTGGCACATGGTGGGCAACAAGTCGCTGACGCTGCTCTCCAACATGGTAACCAATCTCAACCTGACCGACATGGAGACCTGCTACAAGGTCTTTCGGGCCGAGGTGATCCGCTCGATCGCGATCAAGAGCGACACGTTCACCGTGGAACCCGAGTTGACCGCCAAGGTGGCCCGAGGGAAGTGGCGGGTCTACGAAGTCGGCATCAGCTACGCCGGCCGCGACTACGCCGAGGGTAAGAAGATCGGCTGGCGCGACGGCGTCAAAGCGCTATGGGCGATTATTCGCTTTCGATTCAGTGATTGACGGGAACGGTTCGTCGCTCACCGCCATGAGATCGGGCGCGGCCCACGCCAGCCGGCGATCGGACAGCCACCGCACCGCGGCCAGCATCCCCGCGTATTCACAGGCCCCCAGCAGCAACTCTTTGTCCGAAGCGAGGCCAACCGGTTTGTTAAAAACCGTCGCCGGTATTTTCTGCGCGACCCCATTCTCTTCGGCGAACCGATCCGACGCCTGGTATTCCCGATCGTGGCGAAGCCGCTGTTCGAAGTGAATCCGCCACAAAAGGGCGTGAATCTCCGCCTCCTTGGCGATCAGCGCGGTTTCGCAATGCATTTCAACTTCGGGCGGCAGCGTGGCCAGGTTTGCGTCGCGCCGCGTGTTTCCCTCCGAGAATAGCCAGCAAAACAGGCAGAACTGCCCCCAGATCTCGTGCAGACGGAGATGCACTTCCTGAGGTTGGTAGGATGCGATAAGCCGGTGGTCGATGAGCGCCTCGCGGAAGTGGCGCACCGCCCCCGGAGCGGCGACCCGGATGTCATGTTGGTCGGATCGCAACCCTCGATGCTTGGCGTCGGCGGTTTTCAGTTGCACCAGATTGGCCTGAACGGCGACGGCCATTCGCCGCGCATCGTCCATCGAACGGATGGCCGGTCGGTTCGGATCGTGAACGGGAAGTTCCACAGTCGACTAACCATCCAGCGGAAGGCCGTCGGCGTCGCGCATCCCGCCCGCGAAGCAGAGAATGCCTTCGATAATCGCCCACACCGCGACGATCGGTGAAAGGAGTCCAAAGGAACAAACCGTGAGTAACAATTGGACAAGGCCCATACCGACGAAGCCGAGGTAAAAACGGTGAACGCCAAAGTAGCCGAGAAGGATCCCGAGCGACCCCGCGATCCAGCGGTTGCGATGGGACGCCGTCGGACGGTACGCCCAGCGAGCGTCCGCACGGTCTTCCACCGGCGATCGGAAATCCGCCGGCGAAGGAGGGGCGACGCGCCACGGTTCGAGCGACCCGCCGCAATGCGGACACGACACCGAAATGCGGACGTGCTCCGGTGCGACCAGCATCGGCCCGCCGCAATGCGAGCAATACACCGTCCACGGCTTGGTCGCGTGTGTTTTCGTTTGGACTTCGACCATGATCAGCGTTTCCTCGAGCGAAACCCCATTTATTCTACCAAGTCCAGCGTGCGGCTTCCATGTTCCGCGGAAGGCCGCCGTCTTGGACGCCGCGTTCGACCGCAGATATTCTGGGCACCACCGCTGGTATTCGGAATAAGTGGTTCTAAATCCGGCGGTTTTTTGGAACCGCCTCATGGGGCTTCACGACCAGCACCTGCACTCGCGGCACTCGTTCGACTCGAAGACCGAGCCGGCGGACAACGTCGAGGCCGCCATCGCGAAGGGCCTAGCCGGGCTGACCTTCACCGAGCATTTCGACACCCACCCGGACGATTGGGCCGACTGCGTTTACGACGACGAGGCGTATTCAGCCACGATCGAAGCCCTAAGGTCGAGATATGGCGACCGAATCTTCATCGGCAAGGGCATCGAGGTCTGTTACCAGCCGTCGCGAATGGATTTTATTCTGGATTTTCTTGCTAGTCGCACCTTCGACGTAGTCCTGCTGAGCATCCACTACTTTGGCGACAAACCCGTTCACATCCGCGAGAGTTGGGATGGAGTGTGCCTCGCGGACGGCACTCGACGCTATCTGGAAACCGTGCTGGAGGCCATGCGGTTCTGCGAGCGGCTGCACGGTGATCGCGGCCGCGTGTTCGACGTGCTCAGCCACATGGATTTCGTGAAACGATACACGCGCCGGTGGTTCGGCGGGTTCGACATGGCGCCCTTCGCCGACTTGTTCGACGAAATCCTGCGTGGATGCCTCGCCGTCGACCTGACTCCCGAGATCAATACCTCCACGATTCGACAGGGTTTGGGCGAATCGATGCCGGGGCTTTCAACCGTGCTCCGCTACGCCGAACTCGGTGGCCGGGCCATGTCGCTCGGCTCGGACGCCCATAAGGCCACGGACATCGGCGCCGATTTCGACCGCGCCGTCGAGATGCTCCGCGCCGCGAAGATCGAAAACACCGTCGTCTTCAGGAACCGAGAAAGAGTCGAAGTGCCGCTGGGGGAAGCCCGCTAAGCAATGCTTGCGTGGCCATGCATTGGTACCCCTTTGGCCGTCAAGCCCGTCTCCTAACCCAGGCCTGCGGGCGCCGTCCCTCCGGGCAGGGTCTGTACTGATTTTTCGATCTCCGTGATCATCGCCCCCCGGCGCCAGACGCGCACGTCGCCCGTGGATTCCGAAAGCGAGATGGCGATGCTTCGCGTGCACGCCGTGATCGCCGCCGCCGCCGCGTGCCGAGCGCCCAGTCCTTGGGGAAGCGGCTCGCCTGACACCGCCGCCCGGAGCGTAACGCACGCGGCCACGATCACCCCGTTGCCCTTGATGATAAAGGCCCCATCGAGCTTGGAGATTTCCTTGACCACATCGTTGATCGAATCGTCGAGGATATTCCGTGCCTTCTCGGAATAGCCGCGAAACGGGTTGATCCGCCCCGGCGCGTAATACTTCGCCACCTCGCGATGGTCGCCGATGACAAAAAGCGTGCCGACGGGTTTCCCCTCTCGCCCCTGGTGGGCCAGCTCGAGCGCCAGTCGAAGGACCTTCTCGAACACCGGCCGGCGGATGTGCTCCGTCAGCTTCGGCTGCCCCACGGATTGGAACAACTCGTATTCCTCCCCGACGCGCATGGCCACGACCGTGTCAGCGCTCCGGCCGGACACGCCGCTCAGGAACACGAACACATCGTCTTTGGCCAGCAGTCCTTGCGAAAAGGCGAGCAGAGTAGCCATCTTGATCTGTCCCATTCGCGTCAGATCAAAGTCCGGCACAATCATGCATTGAACGCCGGCGTCCTTGGCGCGTTGCTCGTCGGCGGTGTCGCGGCAGATGAGCAGGAGCTTGGTCGGCGGCTGCACGGCGGCCTTAAGGGCGTCGAGATCGTCGATGGCATTGGTGAACGCAAACAAGGCATGGGCGGAAACGGCTTTGGTGACCTCCGCCGCCGCGGCAATGATCGCTTTTGATAGATCCGCGTCCGTCCTAGTCATCGAATAACGTCTCGTCGTTTGAGCGGGCTTCGCGCGAGCACTATACTTGGATTGGTCATGCTTGTCAGAAATGGATATCGGCTGGCCGCGCTTTGGACGTTGGCGGCGCTTGAACCGGCTGCGATTCCCGCGCTCCATGCCGCCGACGTGGCACCGAGCCCCGGACCCCCGCCCCCGGTGATTAGCCAGTCCCATCGTGAATTCTTAACCCGCGTCGCTCGACGAACGATCCGCGATGTCATGCTCAACCGCGGCGATTACCAGCCGGAGTACATGCCGGAATCGTTGCAGCGCCTGGAGTGCGAGGCGGTCGTTCGGCTTCGCGAAAAGGGCTTCCTATTGTCCGCCGGCTCCGGCGGACCTTCGCCGCTCGCTCTGGCCGTGCGCGATGCAGCGCTCGCCGCGGCGCGAACTGTCGCCTCGGCGGACCCCGCGGCGGCTGACCTGCTGGACGATCCGCTGATCGAAATCGAGGTCGTGGGTCCGCCGGAAGAAATCCCCACCGGCTCCAATTGGACCGAGCCGCGGGCGGTCGATCCCTTTTTCGAGCCGGGCATTCATGGTCTGGTGCTCGTGGGCGACAGGATCGGTCATCGATTCTGTCCCACGGAATTGATCACCGCGGATGTCATCCTAAGCGACGCTCTTAAGCAAATCGCTCAAAAATCCCACGCCACGCCGGACCAACTCGGTAAGACCCGCTTGATGCGGTTCCGCACCAGCCATTGGTATCAGGCTGAACCCGGCGGCGAGATCATTTCCCTCGAACGCGGCATGAAACCCGTGCCGCTCAGCGCCGTATCGCCCGGCACGCTCGATGAATGCGTCAACCGCCTCGCTGAATATATGGCCTACCGCCAACAAGAATCGGGCCTCTTCAGCTATCAATACGAACCGGCATCGAATCAGTACACCGACGAGAATAACCTGGTGCGTCAGGTCGGCGCGGCCCTGGCCATGGCCGTTCACGCCAAGTCGTCGGGAAAAAGCGCGTCGCTCGCCGCCGCCGATCATGCCATCCGGTTTCACCTCCAAGGGCTGACCGACTTTCCCGGCGTCGACGGCGCCGCATTCATCGCCACGGCCGATCGAACCAACAAGCTCGGCGTAACAGCGCTGCTGGCCCTGAGCTTGGCGGAACATCCCGACGCCACACAGTACGCCGAGACCCGTGAGAAACTCGTCAACGGAATGCTGACCCTGCAACGCGATTCGGGCATGTTCGTGACCGCCTTTCCGCCCGCGGTGGATGTCGCCGGTCAGGACTATTTTCCCGGCGAGGCCCTCCTGGCCATGGCCGTCCAATACCGCGAGAAGCCCGGCGGGCGCCTGCTCGACGCCTTCGACCGGGCCATCGGCTTCTACCGCGAGTACTTCAAGGGGCAGCCCTCACCCGCGTTTGTGCCGTGGCAGGTGCAGGCATACGCGGCCATCGCTCAGCCCAGCCAGCGGGCGGACTACATGGGATATGTTTTCGAGCTCACCGACTGGCTCGCGGAAAAACAACTCAATGCATCAAATTGTCCTTGGCCGGACCTCTGGGGCGGCATCGCCGCGCATCAAGCCGGTCGTTGCGGCGTGGCCACCGCGTCCTATCTCGAGGGTTTCGCCGATGCCCTCGCCTTGGCGCGGTACGCCAAGGATGAAAAACGAGCCGCGAAATACGAGCGGGTCGTGCGCGAGGCCGCCCGATTCGTCATGCAGCTTCAGGTGCGTCCCGAGGAAGCGTACTATGTTCGCAGCCCTCAGGATGCCGTCTGGGGCATCCGTACCTCACCGGCACTTAATCACCTGCGCATCGATCATTGCCAGCATGCCTTGATCGCGCTCATCAAGACTCGACGGGTCCTTTTCCCCGATGATCGTTAGCGAGAGCAGCGATTTGGGCGTCGCGCACCGGGCGCTGTGGGTTCGCCTGCGGCCCCATCGGTTTATGATCCTCGCATACTTGACCACGGTGGTGATCGGCGTCGCGATTCTGTCGCCGTATGCCCTGTTCACCGCCGTTTCAGATGGTGTGGTCGCTCTGATCTTGCTCGGCCCAGCCGCGCTGGGCGGATTGTGGGTGGTTGCCCTCTTTCGACTCGGTCCAATGTCATTAAGATGGCACTTGCTCCTCGGCGCTGCCCTCGGAATCGGCGTCGAATCACTCGTGGTGTTGGGCCTCGGTCTCGGCGGCTTGCTCGCTCGGCCCCTGCAAATCGGCCTGTTGACGCTTGCCGCCGTCTTGGGTGTCATGCGCCTGGCACGCCTATTGCAATCGCCCGAAATGCCCGCCGAAAACACACCAGCCTCGACGACGCGATGGGAACCGGCCCTCTGGCTTCTCACTGCTCCCTTCCTGATCGCCGCCCTCCTCGCCGCCGCCAACGCCCCCGGGTTCATCTGGTCCGAAGAAGGTTTCGGCTACGACGTCCTCGAATACCACCTGCAAATGCCCAAGGAGTATTGGATCGCCGACCGCATCGCCTACGCCCCGCACAACGTCTACGCGAACTTCCCCGCCAACGTCGAAATGCTCTACCTGCTCGCGATGATCCTTCGCGCCGACGATCTCGATTCCGGCACGACGGCCAACATGATTCACCTGATGCTCGGCGCCCTGACCGTCTTCGCCGCCTGGGTCGCGGGCCGGGAGCTTTCCCCTCGCGCCGGCCGACTCGCCGCAATCTGCGTGGCCACGACCGGATGGCTGAGCTACTTATCCGGCTTGGCTTACGTCGAACACGGCGTCCTTTTTTTGGGGATGACCGCGTGCGCTCTGACGTGCCGGCTCGCTCGATCCCCGTCGATGGTCGCCCCTGATCCTCAACCCCAGCGCGAAAGCCACGGCGGCTGGTTCTTGGTCGGCGCCCTCGCCGGGCTGGCCTGTGGTTGCAAGTACACCGCCGTCCCGATGATCGCTCTGCCCGTGTTGTGTGCCGGTATCGTTCTTGTCGGCTCGTTTCGCGCCCGCGCGGCCCGCGCCGCGGTGATCATCCTCGGAACGCTGACTGCGTTCTCACCCTGGTTGGTGAAAAACCAGGTGATGACCGGCAACCCAGTCTTTCCCCTGGCCAACTCGATCTTTCAGGCCCATCCGCCCGGCTGGGACAAAACGTCCGACGAACAATGGCAACGTGGCCATTCGGCATCGAGTCATCATGAGCCGCGCGGCAACGAATCGGCATTAGCGTCTCAGCATTCGTCATCCGGGGTGACTACATCGGCATGGCTCAAGACGCGTGCCCGCGCCCTCTGGGACTATGTTCTTGGCGACCATGCTCAGCGTTTCGGCCCGTTGATTTTCCTCCTGGCCATTGCCTCGCTGATTCGCCCTCGATACGACCGAACGGTGTCGGCGTTATGGCTGGTCCTCGTTCTTCAATTAGCGGTATGGCTGGGTATCACGCACATGTACGCTCGCTTCGCGGTCGTGACGTTAATCCCGCTGGCCCTCCTGACCGCCCACGTTGCGGCTCGCGCATCAAGCGTCCGCGCGACATGCACTTTGGCAATTATTCTCGTCGCCGGCGCCGCCTGGAACTTCGCGTTCGTTGTGAAGTCGCACGCCGCGGAATCGCCGCGTGGCGCCCCCGCGTCCTGGTTCTACGATGGTGAGCTGCCCGGTTACGAATACCTCAAGGCCGTCAATCACGAGTTGCCCGCCGACGCCAAGCTGCTCATAGTCGGTGACGCCAAGGCCTTCTATGTGCGCCGGCCGGTCGATTACCGCACGGTGTTCAATCGCAGTCCCTTCATCGAAGCGTTGGAATCAACCGCAGATGACGCGAGAGTCATCGAATGGCTGCGCCGCGAGGGCTTCACCCACGTGCTCGTGAACTGGTCCGAGGTTCGCCGTCTCGCGGCGACATATGGCTTCTCCGCGGCGGTTACCCCAGATCGCTTCGACCGCCTCACCCGCGCAGGCCTGAAGCCCTGGCGCACATTCAATTCCCCCATCGGCAACCAACCCTACATCGACATTTTCGAAGTGCCGAAATGATAAACCACCTAGCGCGTCAGGCTCTTGTAAACCGTTTCAAGCCACTCACTCTTTTTGATGAACCCATCTCCCCATGAGTTCCACCGCGCAAGTGGTATCTTCTTGATCTCCTCCAGCGATTGGCCGGCCTTGATCGCGTCACGCACCGTGCCGATCGACTCGTTCAGCATCGTGCGGACCGTTCCCAGATCGTTAACCGTCGAGAGCGGTCCGTGCCCCGGGATGATCTTGACTTCTTTGGCCGTGCCCGCGCCGCCGCTCCTGGCCAGTTCGGAATTCCATTTCTCGATCTCGGCGATGAGCTTGCCGACGTTGTCCGCGTAGCCTTGCACGTCGCCGCCGTGGTCGAGGTCGACGAAGGGGAACGCCCCCGCGAACATCAGGTCGCCGGCGTGCACCACGCCCGAGCCCATGAAGAAAATGACGCTGTCACCGTCGGTGTGGCCATGGGGAAGGTGCAGGACGCGGATTTCCTCGCCGTTGAAATGGATGGAGAGCGATTCATCGAAGGTAATAACCGGCAGTCCGTCCTTGCTGAGCGGCTCGACGACGCGGCCGAAAAGCTCCTGCTTGGTCGATAGGCGCTTCCGCACGTTGGTATGGGCGATGATCGTGCCAGACTTGCCGAAGTGTTCATTTCCGCCTGTGTGATCGCCGTGCCAGTGGGTGTTGAGGATAAACTTGGGTTTGCCCTTGCCGCCGATGGCGTCAATGGCCTTTTGGATTCGTTCGGATAGGGGAGCGTACTGATCGTCGACGATGAGCACGCCGTCCGGCCCGCTGGAGACGCCGATGTTTCCGCCGCGCCCTTCGATGATGTGGATGTTCCCGGCGACCGGAGCGAACCGGATCTCCGCGGAGGCGATGTCGTCCTGGGCGAGGCAACACACTTGGGCGGTTGCGATGACCACGGCCACGAGGGACAAACGGAATCTCATCCGTGTTTCTTCCTTTCTGCTGAAACTGCGTTTGCACTGGCCCGCTCTCTGCCGTCGCGTACTGATTCTCGTTAGTGCCACCATATGTCACTTCTTTTTGCTCAGACCGAGCACGGCGCAGGTCAGTCACCATCCGACGGCGCCGGTGATGATCGCGATGAGGCCCAAGAGCGGCAGTACCCATCGCACGGCACCCCCCGTGCTCACGATCAAGGGCGCGGCGATCAACACCACGCCGGCCGCGCCATAGAACGCCCGCATTTTCACGCCGATGTTAGGGGTCAACATAGGAATCGTCCTCGTGGGTCCGGTGAGATCGAAGCTCGAACCGCCAAACGGCTGGGTCATTCCTATTGGGTCATGTCCACTAACTTAACGCCGTCGGGAAGCGTGAACACGAAGCGGTCGGGGTTGATTTCAATGTTGTTCTTGATCTCCGAGTGCCTCGTGGTGTACACGATGGCATCGCTCTTGTCGAAGCCCACGGTCTTGATGCTGAGGCCGATGTCCTTTCGGAAGTAGATCATCATCTTGACCATCTGACTGTCCTCCGGCTTCTTGGGACGAACCTCGAACACAAAACAGGGGGCTCCCTCGATCATCTCATCCTTCGGAGCCAGCTTGATCTCATGCTCCTCGCGGAGCGACTTGAGCATGGACGCGGGGTCGGCCACCAGCGATGGATGGGGCATTTGTTTGGTGGCTTGGCTCTGGCCCATCACCTCGGACAGCGTATAGAAGAACTCGCCGTCGGCGATCATCGTGGTTTTGGAATGGGTCGGGGTCTCCATGTTGTTGAACGTCTGGACCGAGGAGCTGTCGGCGTCCGAACGATAGAACAACTTGCCGTCCTTGCGGACCCATTCGACAGTGCCGGAAACTTCCGAGCGAAGCGTTTTGCCCTCGCCGAAATCGATGGCTTCACGGCTGGCAACCTTGGCCTTGTATGACCGGAGAGTCTTGAAGTTTTCGACGAGGACCTTTTCCGCCTCCTCAACCGTCATCTCGGCGCGGGCGGACGCGGCCAGTAAACCGGCGGTCAGGCACAGGTACGCGGTCGTAATCGTTCGCAACATGACAAACACTCCCCTAAGTCGTGACGCCCGGCGGGCCCTTGCGGCCGGGTCATTGGTTCGATGGGTCGGATTATACCCGCCGGTCGGAGGCTGACGAGTCGGCTGGTCGAACGGCGCGTGTGGTAAGGGCGATACATCATATTTCGGCTAAGAATTCGAGGCGCTGTTTGAGGGCCTCGCGGGGGGCGGACCAATTGATTTCCATAAGGCCACTGATTTTCGCCATCAGCCGCTCGGCCACGCGAACCGCGAGTTCGACTCGGTCATTTTCCGTGCCAAAATGAAATACCGGATCAGCCATGGACCAATGAACGGTCGCCGGTTGTCCGGGCCAAACGGGACACGTCTCGGCGGCGGCGCGGTCGCACAGGGTAATGATCGCGTCGAACTCGGTATTGCCGAATTCGTCCCATTTCTTGGAACGCTGACCTTCGATGGGGATTTCGAGGCGGCGCATGGCCTGAATCGCCAGCGGATGAATGAAGCCGGCGGGTGAAGATCCCGCGCTGAAGGCCTCGAAGCGACTCGCGCCGAGCTTTCGGAGAATCGCCTCGGCCATTTGCGACCGGCACGAATTCCCCGTGCACAGGAACAGGACACCAACGGACTTGATCGGCGGATGAGCGTTCATGGAAATCAGTTGCTCATTTCAAGACGCTCGGGAGAGCATACCGGTTGCGAAGGCGTCAAGGTCTAGATCGGCCAGATCGCCGGCGGCGTAATGGTGATATCCCAGGGCGGCGATCATGGCCGCGTTGTCGGTGCAGTAGGCCCGTTCGACGGCGCGGAAGGCGAGGTTGCGTTTGGCGCATTCTTCGGCCAGGGCATTTCGCAGGACGGAGTTGGCGGCCACGCCCCCGCCGAGGACGACCGTTCTGATACCCGTTTTGGCGACGGCGAGCATCGTCTTACGCACGAGTACGTCCACGACGGCCTGTTGGAAGCTGGCGGCGATGTCGGCGATGTCACGCGGCGACTGCTTTTCCAGCCCGCCCGTGGTCTTGCCGTGGCCATGGACGTGATAGAGGACGGCGGTTTTCACGCCGGAGAAGGAAAAATCGAGCGAGTCGGGCTCGAGCATGGTTCGGGGGAAGTCGATCGCCTTGGCGTTGCCGTCCCGCGCGGCCCGTTCAATGACCGGACCGCCGGGATAGCCGAGACCGAGGATGGATGCGACTTTGTCAAAGGCTTCGCCGGCGGCGTCGTCGGTGGTGGCACCGAGGATCTTGATCTCAGTCGGCGAATTGACTCGGAATAGCGATGTATGGCCACCGGAGACGACGAGGGCGATGGCCGGCCACAGACTTGTCGATTGTCGATTGTCGATGGCCGATTGTTGATTGCCGAGGGTCGATTCTCGATTACCTCCCCCCTTACCAAGGGAGGATTGAGGGGGGTCGGCATCCGAGTCGTTCCCCGTTTCGCGAGTTCGCGCGGGCTGAAGCCCGCGGCTCGGGTCGTAGCAAATCGCCGGGCTATAGGCATGCGCCCGGATGTGATCGACGGCGACGAGCGGTTTTCGCCACGCCCAGCTCAAGGTCTTGGCCGCGGTGACGCCGATGAGCAACGCGCCAACGAGGCCGGGGCGATTGGTCACGGCGATGGCGTCGATGTCATCAGGCGACACTCCGGCGACGGACATGGCCTCCTCGATGATCGAGTCCAGTCGTTCAATGTGCGCCCGCGAAGCGATCTCCGGCACAACCCCGCCGTACTTGGCGTGCAGATCGACCTGCGACGCGATGACGTTGCTCCGCACGCGCACGCCATCGTCAACGACCGCCGCGGCGGTCTCATCGCACGAGGTTTCGATGCCGAGGATGGTGGTCATACGGCTCGCACTACAAGAGAGCGGTTCCTTGAAGTCGCTTCAAATGATGGCAAGCTCGTGGTTGGTCCGCGCGGTTGTTCGCTTTCCGATCCGGTCGAACTGTCTCATCCGAACGATCCGATCCGGAAACCTCGCCAGGATGTGAACCTCCCCGCCAAGCGCCTCGACAATGCGCTTCAACGTGCTGATTTGCATGTCGCCCTGGCTTTCGAGCTTGGAAAGACTCGGTTGTTTGATGCCCAAGGCATCGGCCAACTCGCGTTGACTCTTGCCCGCCAGTTTCCGCACTTCGCCCAAGAGAAGCTCGGCCAGGAGCTCGCGGCTGCGCCTCGCGGCTTTCCGTCGCGTGGCCTGGCTGGTGGTGCGTTTGACCAGTTGATCAAATGATTTAGCCACGGCTGTCCTTTCGGCTCCGCTTGAGCTTAGCAAGGTGCTCATCATAGAGTCTGTCGGCGCGCCCGATCAACTGCTTGTAGAACCGCTTCCGGCTCACCCCGGCCTTATCCCCGGCACAAAGCAGAATCGCCGATCGACGCGGATCGAACGCGAATGCGATTCTCAGGACGGCGTCCGTCGTGTCCGCCCGCAACTCCTTCATGTTGGAATGCTTCGACCCGTTCAGGGTGTCCGCGTGAGGACGCCCCAATGCCGGGCCGACGACCTTGAGAAGCTCGACCTTGGCGATCACCTCGACCTGGCCGGAGTCTTCCAGTTCCGCGAACCACTCGTCGAACTCATCGGTCGTCGCAACGGTCCATTTCATCAAAAGTATAGCCTATGAGCTATTCCGTGTCCATAGCCTTAGGGCTATGGTCCCGGGGCCTCCTTCGAATGCGACGGCACGCTCCCGGTCCCATAATGCTTCAATTTATGATGCATTGCACACCTGCACCGGTGCGTCGATGGATCGGCAAGTCCCGCTGAATGGGAATCAAGAACATCCAGCCCGTGCTTTCTCAGGGCGCTCACCACGAGGGGAGAGATATTCTCATCCGCGAGGAACCGGAATTGTTCGAGCCTCACCGCCGAACCTCGGCCGTGATGACCACTTCATTCTGGAGGAATCGCGCCGCGTACCGAAGGGCCTGCTCGATATCCGCCGGCTACGCAAGATATCATCCCGTGAGGCACCGGAGGCAAAGAGTTCGAGCAGGAATTCGACGCTGATGCGCGTTCCCTTGACGGGGTTACATTGGATGCGCTCGAACATCGTTGATCATCCTCAAGGGTCTTCTGAGCTGCGTTTTTTCCACCAATCCAGGACTTCTTGCATTCGCATATCGCACCACTCCGGTTACACGTTAGGTTTTGACAGTTGGTGGGTCAAGGCACCGCGGCGGAAACGGCTTGGGAATGAGCTGCTTCATGGCTATAATCGAATGCGAAAGGGGTTCCCGCATGAAGAAGATAAGTTCTCGGTTCGCGCATTCGATCGTTGTTGGCTTGCTCATGATGACCGCCTTCCATTCACCCGCGCACGCGGGCGAACTCGCCGTCGTTTCGGTTTCTCCCGTCGCCAGGTCGCTGACGGCGCCGGTGAATGCGGCCATCGCGTTTACGTTTGACAAGCCGGTCAAGCCGGAATCGATCGTGCCGCTGGGGAGTTTCTGGGCGTTCGGGCGATGGAGCGGGACGGTTACCGGGGCGTTCAGCTTTTCCAACGGCGATCAGACCGTGACGCTGACGCCGGACCGGCCGTTCACCGCGGGCGAAATCGTCATGGTGATCCTGTCGCACGACGTGGAGGCCACGGACGGGACCAAACTCCGCCCGGGCGGCTATTCCTACCAGTTCTGGACCAAGCCCAAGCCGGCGACGATGGAATGGCGGCACGTGGCCACGATGACCACGCGGACCGTTCAGGGCCAATCCTCCCGGGCCTACGGCGGCTTCGCGTCCGACCTGGACGTCGACGGGTTTTTGGACATTACGATCGTCAACGAGGACACGGCGGACCTGCGGGTGTTCATGAACAAGGACGATCGTACGGGGATGTTCCACCCGTTCATTCAGCCGACGTTCCCAGTGGCCGACCGGGCCAGCCCCTCGGAACCATCGGACTTTGACCGCGACGGCATCGTCGACGTTACCGTGGCCAATATCGACGACAACACCGTCTCAGTGCTGCTGGGCAACGGCGATGGGACGTTCGCCCCGCAGCAGCTCATTCCCGTGGGCGGGGCGCCCCGAGGGGTGGCGGTGTTGGACGTGGACGGCGACGGGGACACCGACATCGTCAACACGAACTTTGGTGCCAACAACTTGTCACTCATGCTCAACAACGGCACGGGATTTTTCGCTGCCCCGATGTTTTTCGAGGGCGGCGGCAGCGGAGAGTGGGCCCTGGCCGCGGGCGACATGACCAATGACGGCTTGCTCGACCTGGTGATCGGCGCCCAGGGTTCGCGGCGGATCATCGTGAACGCCAACGACGGCGACGGGACGTTCACGCCGATGCCTTCGCAAGACAGCGACGGCAACGTGTGGATGCTCGTGCTCGGGGACACCGACGCGGACGGGGCGGAGGACGTGGCCGTGGTGAACAGTTCGAGCAATCGGGCGGCGATCTTGTTCGGCGACGGGGCGGGAAACTTGTCGCCGCCGGTTCGCTATTCGACGGACCCGTTCCCCCTGGCGACCGACCTGGGCGATCTGGACGGCGACGGCGATCTCGATTGGGTAACGTCGAGCTTTTCCGGCGATTGGTTCGTGTACCTCAACAACGGATTGGGGACGTTCAACTTTGATGGCGAGCTGGCCTCGCCGATCGCGGCCTCATGCTCATTGCTCCTCGACTTCGATAATGACGGCGATCTGGACTTGGCCCTCATTGACGAGATCGCGGACGTGGTGGTGTTGATGCGGAACGGGTTTTGTACGGCCACAGAGAAATTCGCGGACATTGTCGCGCCGTTCGGCGGCGCGTCGCAGCCGAATTTCTTGGACATCTCCGGGGTGGTCGATTGCTTCCGCCAGGTGCCGACCGCGCCCTTTGTCGCGTTCTGCGATCTGTTCCCGTGCGATCCAGTTCTCGACGAGTGCATCGGGAACGGTGTGGTCAACTTTCAGGATATCACCCGGGCGGTGGACGCGTTTCGTGGTTTTGGCTGCATATGACCAACAGGAGCTAACAGAGAGAACGGAGGCGTAGTTTGTGAACTCATTCCAGTTTCCGTTCCCTCTGCTTCCTCCTGTTCAAGCGATTGCGTCTATCGATCTTCGAGTTGCAGGAACTCGATCATGTATTGGTCGTAGGCGTCCTGGCCGGCTTTGTTGCTCAGGACCAGGCCCAGTTCGTTGATGACCTTCGTGCCCATCCCGATCCACTCCCGCCAGCAGGTTCCGCAGACGTGCTTGAATATCCGCTCACCCAAGGGACCCTTGAACGGAAGCTTGGGTAGTTGACCGCCCGGTCGGCCGCAGCGTGAGCATTGAAAGCCGGTTGTTGCGGCGGTTGACTCAACGGCCACGGCCTCGGGGCGATCCGCGGATTGGAAAGCCGGGACGGGCGCGTTCCATTCCCGGAGCATGGTGGCCATGGCGTCGCGGGGCATTCGATCACCCTGGCCATCGGCGATGGTGACACCCCTTGTCACCGTTTCGGTAGCCCGCTTTCGGTCTCCAGATCGATTGAGGGCGTCGCCCAGGAGTTGGTATCCCTTGGACATCTTGGGATTGAGCTCCAGGGCTCGTGACAGCGGCCCGATCGCGTCGGCGTGACGGCCGGCGTCGAGATAGGCCTTGCCCAAGCTGAAGTGCCCAAGCTCGTTTTCGGGATCGGCTTCGGCCATCTGTTTGAATTGTTGTATGCGTCGGTCATCCATTATGGTGCTCACATCAATAGGCCACTGCTCAAGAGCAGTGGCACGCGTGGGCCATGCCACGCCACGCCCCCTCACATCTTCAGGAAGAACTCCATCAACTCGTGCCCTGGTGCGACAAGCCAGTCGCTTTCGGCGGCCGCGACTTCGCTGAATGATAGCGTCGAGCGGCCCTCGATGCCCGTTCCGGCGAGGCAAAACGGCGGCGGGGTGGAGGTGTGCACGCGGCGGGCGACGGGGGTCGGGTGATCCGGTGCGACGAGAATCCGCCATCGGGGGTGCTTGCGCAGGGCGTCGAGGAGCGGCCCGACGATGTGCTCGTCGACGCGTTCGATGGCCGTCGTCTTGGCGGCGGCATCGCCCAAGTGTCCTGCTTCATCGGGGGCTTCGATGTGAACAATGACGAGGTCGTACGAACCCAAGGCCGCGGTGGCCGCTCGACCCTTGGCCGCGTAGTCGGTGTCCAGATAGCCGGTGGCGCCCGGCACGTTCATTACTTCCATTCCAACGCTGCGGGCGATGCCGCGAATCAAGTCGACGGCGGCGATGACCGCGCCGGAAATCCCGAAACGCTCGGCGAACGGTTGCAGCGGTTTAGGGCGACCCTGCCCCCAGAGCCATATGTCCGTGGCCGGGTTGTCGCCCAAGTCTCGCCGTACGTGGTTCACGTCATGGTCGATGAGCACCGCGTGGGCTCGCTCCATGATCCCGCGAACCCATTCCGATCCGCGACCGCGTGGCAGGTGATCGGCGACAGGCTGATCGGGGATGTCGTGGGGGGGCGTGCAGGCCGGGCTTGCATCGGACGGCACGTCGGCGACGAGCAGGTTGCGATAGGAGACGCCGCCGTGAAATCGGACGCCGGCCGTGCCCAATGCGTCGTTCAGGTCGGCGATCAGGCGATCAGCCTCTTTCTGGGAAATGTGTCCGGCGGTGAAGTCGGCCATGAGGCCGTCCACGATGGTGACGAAGTTGCAGCGAAAGATCATCTGCCCGGGCTTGGTCTCGATGCCCTTCGCCGCGGCTTCCAAGGGCGCTCGACCGAAGTGTTCGACGTTGGGGTCGTATCCGAAGAGAGAGAGGGTGGCTACGTCGCTGCCGGGCGAGAATCCCTTGGGGACGGTGAGGACTCGGCCGAGCCGGCCATGGGCGGCGATCCAGTCCATGTTGGGCGTCCGCGCGGCCTCGAGGGGGGTGCGTCCGTCGAGCTCGACAATGGGTTCGTCGGCGGCGCCGTCAGGCAACACGATGGCGTATTTGGCGGTTGATTTCATGAATTCACGCGAATTGGGCAGTGTACCGATGTGCGGGGGACCGGCAAAGGAAGCAAAGGAATCGAAACGGTGCGGTCGGCAATGCCGATACATTGAGGGTGCCAACTGAGAGGCATAGAATCATCATGCTGGAGCTGGGCTTCGAAATCTCGGACAAAAAACTCATCTGATGATCCAGTCCGAAGACGCCGTTGATCCGACCGAGCCAATTCGTCGGCGAATGAGTGAATGAGCCGCAAGCAAGAGAGACCGGATTCTCGCCCGCCGTCGGCTGGAGCGTTCGTCACCGAGATTCAGACCGGTGACGCCGTCGCCCAATCGGTCGACTTATCCCTTCCCGATCACGTCCGGCAACATGTGTCGGCGCCGCTGATCGCCGGTTATGTACTGACCAAGCGGATCGGCGAGGGCGCATACGGGCAAGTATGGCACGCATGGCAGGTGCGGACCCGGAAGGAAGTGGCGGTCAAGGTCTTCATTCGTCGCAGCGGGCTGGACTGGCTGTTTCTCCAGCGAGAGGTGGAGCGGCTCACCCGGCTCGACAAACATGCACACGTCGTCACGCTTCTGGATGCGACGCTCGACGGTGATCCGCCGTTCTATGCGATGGATTTGCTGGAGCGGGGTTCATTGGCTCCTTTCGTTGATCCGAGCCGGCCGGTTTCGACCGAGCAGGCCCAAGACTGGATGAAACAGATCGCGGAAGCACTTGCCTACGTTCACGGGCGGGGGCTAATCCATTGCGATTTGAAACCGGCGAACATTCTCGTGGATGACCAGGACAGCCTCCGGCTGGTGGACTTTGGACACTCCCGCGTGTTCACGGAGACGACGAGCGCGGTCGGAACGCTGTTCTTCATGGCTCCCGAACAGGCGACGCCGGCGGAACCGGGTAAGCCCGCTCAACCCGACGTGCGCTGGGACATTTATGCGCTGGGAGCCACGGTGTACGCCCTGCTCACCGGCGCCCCGCCGCACGCCACCGCCGAGCGGATGACCGAACTCGATCACGACCCAGACCTCTCGACTCGGATGAGTCATTACCAAGAACTGGTGGCCAGGGAACCGCTGGCGTTCGGCGCTCGTCGCCCACCTCCTAACGTGAATCGCGAGTTCTGGGCGATTGTGTGCAAGTGCCTGGAACGATCGCCGTCGCGACGATACCCAACCGCGAGCGACTTGCTGAAGGACCTTCGTGCCCTCGATCAAAAACGTCCGATTTCGCCCCTGGCATCACATCGAACGTATCGGCTGAAGAAGTTCATCCAGCGCAATCCGGCGCAGGTGGCCTTGGGTTTGCTGGTGGTTGTTTCCATCGTCTCGTTCACGTCGGCGGTCTGGTCACTCGCGAAACGCGAGGCGGTCCAACGGCGCCTGGCCGAGTCGGAGCGAGATCGGGCAGTCGAAGCCGAATTGCAAGCCGAAACGCGGCGAAAGCAAGCGGAAACGGTTACTGATTTCTTGCAGCGCATGGTGGCCTCGGCGGACCCGATGGAAGCGCTAGGGAGGGAGATCACGGTCCGCGAGGTCTTGGATCGGGCGGCGGCGGATCTGCCGGCTCGATTCGCCGATCAACCCCTTGTTGCGGCGGCGCTGCGGTCAACCGTGGGTCGAACGTACCGATCGCTTGGCGTGCAGGACCCCGCCGAAGCCCATTTGCAGGCGGCGCTGGATATTCGTCGTCGAAACTTGCCCCCTATTCACCCCGACATCAGTGAAAGTCTGATCGATCTGGCGGCCCTGCTCCAGGACAAGGGCGATTACGACCAGGCGGAACGTCAGGCGCGCGATGCGGTTGAGATGACGCGCGGGCTCGGAATCGGGAACGAGCGACGTTTGGCTGAGGCGCTCGATCAGTTGGCGCGTATCCTTCAAGATAGAAGCGACATTGCGTCGGCGGAACCACTGTTTCGAGAGTCTCTCGAGATCCGGCGGGCGAAATTCGGCGATCGAAGCGTCGAATTCGCAACTGGTTTGGAACACCTGGCCTTCGCGTTGCATGACAAGGGGGAGTTTGCTGAAGCGGAAGAAATGTTAAGACAGGTCATCGAGATACAAAAGGCAGCGTTGGGGCCTGATCATCCCCTGGTCGCCGACAGTCAGGACAGCTTTGGTTCCATCCTGCTTACCATGGGGCGCTTTGCCGAAGCCGAGCCGTTGTACGGCGATGCGCTGCGCATTCGCAAGTCAGTATTCGGCCCCGACCATCCCATGGTCGCTCGAAGCCTCAACAATCTGTGCGTGCTTATGCAATACAAGGACGACCTGGATCGCGCGGAAACGTATTGCCGGGAAGCGTTGCGCGTCGACACCGCGTCCCGCGGGGCGAACAGCCCGGACGTCGCAACCGAACAGGTGAATTTGGCCGCGATCCTGGTTAACAAGAAGGAGTACGCCGAGGCCGAGGCTTTACTCCGGCAAGCGCTAGAGACTTATCGAAACATCTACGGAGCCGAGCATCCGCCGATCGAGATGCCCTTGATGCACCTGGCCATGGCCCGCGAAGGGCTTGGTGATCTAGCCGGGGCGGAACAATACTATCGGGAGGCCCTCGGACACCTGGCAAATACCGGCGGCCTAAACAGACCGCAGGCTGCGACGGTGCTGGCTAACCTGGGCGGGCTTCTCTGCGAGCAAGGAAAATTCGAAGAAGGTGTTGATGATCTGCGACAGGCGATGAAGACGTTGGCATCGACGATCGGGGCGGAACATTGGCGGACCGCCGAGACACGGTGCAAGCTCGGCGTCTGTTTTTCGCAAGCCAAGCGCTACGACGAGGCTCAGACCGAACTTCAGGGAGCATACGAAACGCTGAAATCGGAGTTGGGGGGGAATCATGAGCGATCGCGCGGCGCCGCCAAGTACCTTTCAGAAGTGTATGAGGCTCTCGATCGGCCGACCGAAGCAGAAGAGTGGCGCGGTCGCTCAACCCTGCGCTGATTTTTCTTACCCAAATTCCATTTCTTGAATCGGCCGCCCTTTCCCGGTTGCGTTTGTTGTAAACCCACGATTCATTCTCTACTGATCCTGCCAATAATTACACTCGCGAACGAATGGCGGATTATTTTTTTAGTGCGTGAAATAACAAACCGGGCGCAACTCGGAAAACCCCGCTTATGCCGATTTTTCGCTTGCATTATATGACGCTTCTCGTCAGAATCAGCCTTATCGGGCTTGGTGCGTTCATCGCGCCGCCGCGTTTCTTTGCGAGCCAGGAATCTCTCGCGAGAACAGCGGACGTTGCGGAGTCCGCCGATTCCGATGGCAAACGTCGAGCATTGAAAGTGATCGGGGCACTCGGTCGCGCGTCCAGCCGGGAGCGTTAAGGCAAAACGCGCGAGTAGTGATGGCCGGTCGTCGGAGACGTGGGACATCCTCGGCGGCCAAGGAAGTGTTCCGTACGCTAGGGAGGGGCGAACGCGTCGATCGTTCATCCCATCCCGTCCTGCACGGGGGTAGCGAGTGTTCGCTACTGGCCGTGTTTCCTTTCAAATGAAAAAGACGCAGTGCGTCCGCGTGGGAGGTGCGCTGCATCGCCCACCGCTTGGGGGATGCCCTGGCGGCGGGTGGGAGGTTTTCGGTTTCCAACGTTGGATATTGTGCGCATCTAGAACGCACGCAAACGGAAAGGGAACGTCATGCAGAGGAGCTGGGACAAGTTAGGGAGCATCGTTGTAGCGCTTGGATTGCTTTGTTGCTGGGCAGCCCCGGCCAAGGCGGATGGAGGATCGGCGCGATTTACCATCGTCGATAGCGACGGCAACATCCTGCCGGACGCCATTGTCGAGTTGCAGCGCGAGGGCGCGAAACCGCTCTACGTGCAGCAGGCCGAAAAGGGGACTTGGGTCCTCAAGGACGCCCCGTCCAAGGTTTCGTTGACCGTTATTCATGGGCGGACGGTCGCGATCGTCGAGTTGAGCCTGCCTGAGGATCAGGGCGCGGACGCGTCCTTCAAGGTTGTGGTCAACGAAGACGGTATCGAGGCGACTTCGGATTACGCGCCCGATGGTCCGGTGGTGAAGCCGGTACTCCCGCCGTTGAATTCGATTGGCGCGCAGCGTGACGCCCTGAATTCGACCCCGCCCGGAAAGGGGCCGTTTGAGCCGACGCTAGGGCGTTCGCCGAGCTCGGACGCAAACGTTGGTCCCCCGGCGAATGACAATTGTGCGGGGGCGGTTGCTGTCGGCAGTCTGCCGGCAACGGTGATGGGAACCAATGTTGGGGCGACCGACGATATCGCCGCCGGCCAGAGCTGCGGCGTTTCGAGTGGTCCGTTTAACAACATCTGGTACACCGTGGTGGGCACGGGCGGCACGATTACGGTGACCTCCTGCAACGCGGGGACGGTCAACGGGACGGGCAACTTTGACACGAAAATATCCATCTTCTGCAATGACTGCGGCGACAAGATTTGCGTCGGGGGCAATGATGATAGCTGTGCGGCCGGCGGCAGCTTCCGGTCGACGGCGACCTTCTGCTCAGAGGCCGGCCGGACGTACTTGATTACGGTCGGCGGATTCGCCGCCGCTACCGCCGAGGGCTCCATTCAGCTTGATGTGACCGAAGGCGCCGCCTGCGCGACGCCGCCCGCCTGCGTGCGACCAGTGAATGACACGTGCGCGAGCGCGGCCCCGGTTGGTGGGCTTCCCGCGAGCGTGGTGGGCAACAACTCCGCCGCCGCGAGCAACATTACGGGTACTCCTTGCGGCGTCGCCTCCGGGCCGTTCCGTGAGTTGTGGTATTCGGTGGTTGGCACCGGCGGGACTCTGACGGCGTCGACCTGCAACGCTGGAAGCGCGGTCACGGACACGAAGATATCCGTCTTCTGCGGCGATTGTGCCGCGCCGGCCTGTGTCGGCGGCGACGACGACAGCTGCCCCGCGACTCCTCCGGGCACGCTTAAGTCAGTGTTCAGTTGGTGTTCCGAGCCTGGCCGCACCTATTTGATTGCCGTCGGCAATTTCTCCGCGACCACCACGCCGGGCGTCATCCAACTGGATGTAACCGACAGTGGGGTCGCGTGTCCCACTCCACCGAGCTGCGGCCCGCCGATCCCGCCTCCGAACGATCTTTGTGATGCGGCCATCGCGGTCGCGGTTCCCAGTGTTACGCCGGGTACGACGGTGAACTCGACGATCGATGCCGTGCCGGCGTGTGGCACTTCGATCACCACGGGCGGCGTTTGGTATACGGTGGTGGGCGACGGCAATACGTTGACCGCCAGCCTGTGCGGGGGCGCGAGCTTCGACACGAAACTGAGCGTGTATTGCAGCGAATGCGCCACTCCGACTTGCATCACCGGCATTGACGACTTCTGCGGCCTGCAGTCGCAGGTCAGTTGGTGTTCGACCGCTGGTGAAATCTATCGCATTCTTGTGCACGGGTTCGGGGCCGCGACAGGGCCCTTCACGCTTACCATGTCCACCAGTGGGCTGGCTTGTACCGGCGCCCTCCAGTGTGGACCATGTGAAGTGGATTGTCCGCCCGGCGGGACCCCCGAAAATGAGTTGAACTGCGGCCTACCCACGGATACGGTCAACGGCGGGTGCAATTCGACGCCGCCGGTGTTCTCGCCGATCGCCTGTGGGCAGACCTATTGCGGCACGGCCGCGTTCGATGATGTGATCGGCTTCCGCGATACCGACTGGTATCAGGTCACCTTCGCGACGGACACGGAGTTTACTTGGACGGTCGAGGCGGAGTTCGAAGTGCTTATGGGTATGGTCGAGACGTCTCCGCTGGGGACTCCGGACTGTGCCACGGCGACGGCGCTCGATCCGTTCGCCATCGGACAGCCTTGCCAGACGGTCAGCGTTACGCGTTGCGTGCCACCAGGAACGTATTGGTTCTTCGTGGCCCCGACCTTCACTGTGCCGGTGGCCTGCGGCGCCGAGTACACGGCGAGGCTGGATTGTGTCGGTTGCACGCCGCCGACGTGCAATGGCGACACGTGCGCAACAGCCACGGTCGTCCCGGCGGTTCCGTACAGCACGACGGGCGATACGTGCATTTGCAACGACAACTATGACGAGATTTGCCCCTTCCTTGCGGCGGGATCGCCGGACCAGGTGTATTCGTACACCCCACTGGTGGACGAGTGCGTTCTGATCTCTATGTGTGCCAACACGGCGTACGACAGCAAGGTGTACGTATACGAGGATGTATGCGGGGCTTATCAGTCCGGCGTCTTCGTGGCGTGTAATGATGACGAATGTTCGACGCCAAGCTTGCCGCCGCCTTTCGCTTCCGAGGTCCAGGCCAATCTGCTGGCCGGGAACACCTATTACATTGTCGTCGACGGCTATGGCGGCGCCTGCGGGAATTACACGTTGGACATCACCCCATGTCCTCCGCCCTGCGTGGTGGATTGTCCGCCGGGGAGCACCGCTGAAAACGAGTTGAATTGCGGTCTACCCACGGACACGGTCAACGGCGGCTGCAATTCCACACCGCCGGTGTTCTCACCGATCGCCTGTGGCCAGACGTATTGCGCGTCCGGCGCGTTCGATGAAACGATCGGTTTCCGGGATACCGACTGGTATCAGATTACGATTGCCTCCACGACGGAATTCACTTGGACCGTGGAGGCCGAGTTCGACATGCTTATGGGTCTTGTGGAGACCACGCCCTTGGGCAATCCGGACTGCGCCACGGCGGTAGCCCTGAATCCGTTCGCGGTGGCTGGTCCGTGTGAACCGACAAGCGTAACGATTTGCCTGGGGCCAGGCACGTACTGGTGGTTCGTGGCCCCAACCTTTGACGCACCGGTGCCGTGTCCGTCGGACTACACGGCCACGTTGAGTTGCGTGCCTTGCATCATTCCGGTCGGCGCCTGTTGCCGTCCGGACGGCAGTTGCGATGACGGCATTACGGAAGCGTCCTGCGAGGATTGGCAGGGCGAGGGCACGCTGTGTGCCAACGTAATTTGTCCGCAGCCCCCGCCGAATGATCTGTGCGAGGATGCGATTCCGGTGCTGGTGCCGTCTTCAACGGCCGGAAGCACGGAACTAGCGACCACCGATCTTGGCTTCGATAGCCCGTGCGGTAGCGACGCTGGTATTACCTCACCGGGTGTCTGGTACTCGGTGACCGGGACGGGCAACACGATGACCGTGTCGTTGTGCAACGCCGCGACGACCTTTGATGCGAAGATCACCGTTTTCTGTCCGAGCTGCGCGGAAGCGGTCTGCGTCACGGGCAATGACGATTTCTGCGGTCTCCAGCCGGAGGTGTCGTGGTGCTCGGCAGCGGGAGAGAACTATCTCATTCTGATCCACGGTTTCGGCGGCCAAACCGGTCCGTTCCAGATGGATGTCAGCGACAGCGGCTCCGCCTGCAGCCCTGCGGCTTCCTGTATCTTCGTTCCTGTTTGCCCGGGTGTGGGCTCCTGCTGCGATCCGGCCGGCAACGGCTTGCCCGGCTGCAAGGATACGGAATGCTGCGAGGCGATTTGCGCGATCGACCCGTTCTGCTGCGACGTGTTCTGGGATTCGATTTGTGCCGGTGAGGCGAACGCACTGTGCGAATTCTGCCAGGTAACGCCGGAGGGTGCTTGCTGCCAGGGCCTCGGTTGCACCATTGAAACCCAGGCCGACTGCGCCGCCGCTGGCGGAACCTATCTCGGCGACGGCTCCAGTTGCAGCGGTCCGGGCGCGGGTAATCCGCAGGTCTACGAGGCGGATCCGGGTCTGGCCATTCCGGATGGCGACCCGTTCGGTGTGAGCCACACCATCAATGTCCCCGGGCCGGGTGTCACCGTCGGCGATGTCAATGTCGATCTGACCATCCCGCACACCTGGGTGGGCGATCTGGTGGTGACCATCACCCACGGCTCCACGTCGGTTACGATCATCGATCGGCCGGGTGTGCCCGCCTTAGGCGGCTTCGGCTGCGATCAGGACAACTACAACCTGATCATTATCGACGACGAGGCTGCCGATGCGATCGAGGATCAGTGCACGCCCGATCTGACCTCGCCCCCGAATTACTCACCGAACAATCCGTTGAGCGCGTTTGACGGCATGAATTCGGCGGGTGCGTGGATCATCACGGTGTCGGACAACGCCGGCTTCGACGAGGGTACGTTGGATCACTGGTCACTACATATCGACGAGCCCGGTCCGAGCCCGTGCATCCCGCGCGGCGCTTGCTGCACCTCGGAGACGATGTGTGCCGTGACCACCGAAGCCGACTGCACCGGCGTGTACCTCGGCGACGGCACGGATTGTGAGTCGCTGGGTGCGGGACATGATTACGCGGCCGATCCAGGCGCGGACATCCCGGACAACGATCCGGCCGGCGTGAGCCACACGATCAATGTGCCTGATGTGTTTAACGTTGCGGACGTGAACATCGACCTCTCGGTGACCCACACCTGGGTCGGTGATCTGGTCGTGACCGTCACGCACGGTGCCACGTCGGTGACGATCATTGAGCGTCCGGGCGAGCCGGCCCTGGGTGCGTTCGGGTGCGATCAGGACAACTACGACCTGATCATTCTGGACGACGAGGGTGCGGGCGGTCCGATTGAGGACGAGTGCACGGCGAACCTCACGTCGCCGCCGAACTACACGCCCAACGACCCGTTGAGCGCGTTCGACGGAATGCCGGCGGCCGGTCCTTGGATAATCAATGTCTCGGACAATGCCGGGTTTGACATCGGCACCCTGGATCATTGGTCACTGCACCTGCAAGAGCCGGGCCCGAGCCCGTGCGAAGGCCAGTTCACGGGTGCCTGCTGCGACACGAACGGTGCGGATCAGGGCTGCGTGAACGATGTGTTGCCCGAGGATTGCGACGGGCCGGATGATGTCTTCACGCCTGGCGGCGTTTGCCCGCCGGCGGCCGGCGCCGTGACGTGCGTGTGCATCCCGATTTGCACCGGCGTTCCGGTGTGTGGTCCGGATGGCTGCGGCGGCACCTGCGGTGTTTGTACTGACGGCGTTGGTTGCACCACCGATGCGTGCGTCGGCGGGGTCTGCGTGTCCACGCCGAACGATGCGGCGTGCGACAACGGCTTCTTCTGCGACGGAGCCGAGACTTGCACCGCCGGCGTAGGTTGCACGGCCGGTACGCCGCCGTGCGATTCGACCGAGACATGCAATGAGGACACCGACACCTGCGAGGGTGGCGTGATCCCGACCGTATCCGCGTGGGGTATGGTCGTGATGGTCCTGTTGCTGCTCGTCGCCGGCAAGGTGTACTTTGGGTATCGGCGGTTCGCGACGGAAGCGGGCCGCTAGTTGATAACTCACGGGCCGCGGCGGTCGGCTTCCGACCGCCGCGGCGGGAGTTTAGTTAGTCGGTTTTTTGGAGTATCCAGCGGCGGTTCTGAATCGCCCCTTTGAATACGAAAAGGTCTCAGGCCTTACAGCGTTGAGCGGTCCGGTTATCCGGAGACGATGGTATGCGTCGACCCATCCTCTCTGGCATGCCGGGCCGCTCGCCGTTTCGTGAGGTCACGAACGGCCGATCCCTACCGGAGGCAGCCGGGGAGGCTGCTTGAAAATGGCCATGGACTAGCGAAGCGCCGCCCACGGAATGCCTCACCTACGCAAAGACGCTCACTCCGGTCGATCCTCCCAGTCTTGGAACGCTCACCAAACCGAACTATGATCGTTGTCTTGAGCGGCATGTTTGGTTGACCGCTTTGCGCGAAGCAGGCCCGCATCGGAGTTCCAGGCGCTATGGCCCAAGACCATCGGAACGTCGAAAAACTGGTCATCATTGGTTCCGGTCCGGCGGGCTGGACCGCCGCCCTTTATGCCGCCCGGGCCAACCTAAACCCTCTCGTCTTTCCGGGCCGGGCGCTGAGCAGCGATGTCCTCCCCGGTGGACAACTGATGACCACCACCGACGTCGAAAACTATCCGGGGTTTCCCGAAGGGGTGAAGGGTCCGGAACTAATGGAGCTTTGCTTCCGCCAATCGATGCGGTTCGGCACGCGGGTGGTGACCGATGTGGGAGTGACCACGAGTACGGAAGGCGGTCTGTACGCTCAGTTTCAGAGCGTCGAATCCGCCGATCTGTCCAAGCGGCCATTCCACGTGAGAGGCGACGGCGGATATGAATGCGTGGCGGAAAGTGTGATCGTGGCCACCGGGGCTCGGGCGAACTGGCTCGGTCTGCCCAACGAGCAGCGGCTTGCCCAAACCGGTGGGGGGGTCAGCGCCTGTGCGGTCTGCGACGGAGCGCTGCCGATGTTTCGGAACAAGGTCCTGGCCGTGGTTGGCGGTGGAGACTCAGCGGTAGAAGAGGCGACATATCTGACCAAGTTCGCGGCGAAAGTTCGCATGCTCCATCGGCGGGACAAGCTCCGGGCTTCCAAGATCATGGCCGATCGGGCGATGAACAACCCCAAGATCGAGCTGGTGTGGAACAACACCGTTGTCGACGTACTCGGCGAACAGATGATCCGGGCGATTCGGCTGAAGAACACGTTGACGGGGAAAGAATCGGAGATGGAAGTTGGCGGATTGTTCATGGCCATCGGCCACACGCCCGCGACCGATTTCCTCAAGGGCCAACTCGAACTCGACGCCAAGAAGTACATCAAGCTCAAGGATCCGTATCGTTCGACGACCAATATCGAAGGCGTCTTCGCCGCGGGCGACTGCGTGGACAGCGTCTATCGTCAGGCGGTGACCGCCGCGGGCATGGGCTGCAAGGCCGCCCTTGACGCCGAGCGCTGGCTGGCCGAACACGGAATTGAGTGAGACTCCCGCTCAGGGATGACGAAGGGCCGCGTGGTGCAGAAGGAGGCGCCCCGGCCCGTGGGAGGAACCAATCGGGCCCGGGGCGCGTTAGGTAGCGCCTCGACGCATCAATCGCGGGGTGGCGCCGAGGCAGCCCGTATCTAGACGCGACAACGGTATCCCAAGTCCGCAAATCCTTTCGGGCAAGAGGTTGGAGTCGATCAAGGTGTAGCGTCAGGGCATGCCCCCGGCGCAGCGTCGCCCAATAAGGGACGAACTGCGGTCAGGATATAAAAAGAGCAGCGGGCTGGAGATCGTAATGACCTCCAGCCCGCTGCCGTGTCCCGCCTATCGAGCGGTCCCCCCTTTTCGCCGCTCAATTCCTGTTGCGCAGGATCGGGATCCGTTCCGACAACTGCGTTATTTCTAGAGCAGCGACAGAATCTGCGCCGTCTGCTGATTCGCCACGCCCAGAAGGGCCACGCCTGACTGGATCAGCACCTGCTGCCGGTTCAGGTTGGACGTGGCCACCGCGAAGTCCGTGTCGCCGATTTGGCTCGTGGCTTCCGTAAGACCGGTCTGGGACGCCTGCAACGATCGGATGGCACTGCCCACTTGGAACTTCTGGAACCCGCCGAGGCGACCACGCGAAGATGACACTTCCCGAATCGCCTCACGAACGGTGGACAACGCTTCGGACACGTCCGTGTCGAGGGCCGCCGCGCCGCCGGACTTCAGTTCGCTGAGCCGCGACGTGTTATTCCCACCACCGAGGGCATAGGTGGCGAGCGAATCCATACCAATCGTCGCCCGCGTGTCGGCGGTCGTCCCGAGCTGGAACGTGGCGCCTCCGGCCGCCTTGACTGTAAAGGACGTCGTGGCCGAGGCCGTTGTGCCGTTTCCGAAGTCCTCGCTCAACGCGAACTCCATGCTCAAACCGTTGGCGCTGAACGAAACGTTCAGACCATCCGTGCCGGCCTGCTGGCCGTTGATCGTGATGTCCGCGTCCACGCCAATGGTCTTGCTTTGATTGCGGATGTCATTGGTCGTGTCGCCGTCATCAGCCACGTTACCCGGATCGTCGTTGATGACCCCTCCGGAAAGCACCTCCACGCTGATGAAGGCGTCGGAGCCGTACGCCGTCGAGGTCAATTGGATGTTGTCCGCGTTGGCAATGGCGGAAACGCCGGTCTGGTCCTTGGCGGCGTTGATCGTTGAGACGATCTCGGCTTGGGTCAGGCCGGAGGCGAGCGTCAACGTGGCCGTTCCCAAAGTGCCGGCGATCGCGACTTGGGTTTCGCCATTGGTCTCCGATCCGGCGTCGATGTATCCGAACGAGGCCGAGGCAAGCTGCGCGGAAGCCACCCGGGTGACCGTGAGGGCTGCGTCGCTGGTCGATTGGCTCCGGGAAAAGACCCGAAGGTTGGACACGTCCGCGTTCCCCGCGAACCCGCTTGTTTCAATGCTGAAGCTGCCGTCGAGCAGCTTCTTGCCGTTGAAGTTCGTCGTGCTCACGATACGGTCGATGGCCGCCAAGGCGTCGTCGATTTGCGATTGATTCGCCGAAATCTCGGACGCCGTCAGGTTGGCCTCGCTTGTCGAGCTGACCACCAGCGTCTCGATCTCGTTCAGCAACGTCGAGATTTCCGCGGTGGCGCCATCCGCCACGCTGAGCATCGAATCCGTACGCTGGTTGTTGCTCAAGGACGTGTTGACCGCGGTCAGCTCCGCGTTGAGATTGGATAGGGCAATAAGCCCGGCGGGATCGTCCTTGCCCGCGTTGATCCGCTTACCGGTCGTCAACTGCTTGAGCGTGTTCGATTGCTCGATCGAATTGCGATTCAGAATGTTCAGAAGCGAAAGCGTGTTCGTGTTGGTGACAGTCAGTGCCATAATGGTTTACCCCTAAGTATGCGCGGCCGGCGGCACCGCGATCCCAAAACGTACTCGCTTGCAACGGTAGGATATAACCAAGCAGCGCGCCGAAATTTGTTGGCGGCATTAGCCCAAATCGCGCCTGGCGCGGGTGCCAACCACGAAAAAAGTCAACAGATTTTTGGTCAGGCGGAAGTCCGCTTTTCGATGTGCGCGCCGAGCGGAAATCAAAGCCCGTGCTTATGGGCCGCTACCGCTGACGCGGAATGCGTACGCAAATGTTCGGAGCAGGCGTGATTTCGCAGTTTTGCCGCGCCGGGGTTCACGACAGCGGTCTGGACAACGATCAATCGTTTCGGAGATCGGCGGTCCGTGCTAACTTGCCCGAATGCGAAACGTGGCGACGAAGTGGGAGGCGGTATTCTTATCTCGACCGTTCGTCTTATTGGTCCTCGTCTTGCTCTTCATGCCGGTCTTGACGCTCGGTGGTTGCAGGGTGACGCAAGGCACCGAGACGGTGGTCTTCAACATTCAACCCTGGTCCGATGACGGCGTCGTCGGACGCCGGCTCACGTCCGATCACTTTACAATCATCAGTACGATCCACGACGAGGAGTTTGAGCTCAGCCTTCCACAATTCTTGGAATCCGCCTACCAGCGGTACGCGGCAACGATCCCGCCTCGCGCCACGGCCGAGGGTGATGCGTCCATCACCAAAGATCGATTGACCATGTATGTGCTCGGCTCGCGCGGAGAATGGAGCCGTTTCACGCGCATCCGCTTCCCATCACGGTTCGAGGCATATTCGCGCATCCGATTCGGCGGATACACCGAACCCGACCTCTCCGCCATTTTCTATGCCGGCCGGGCCATCACCCTGGCCACGCTCATTCACGAGGGCTGGCATCAATACGTCAACCTCCACGTCGGCACGCCGATCCCCGCGTGGCTGAACGAGGGTCTGGCCTGTTACCACGAGGCCTTCGAGATCGCGGACGGACGGCTTCGCTTCACGCCGAAGTACAACACCTTTCGGATCAACGACTTGCGTAATGCCGTGCGTCGCAACCGGGTCATGTCCTTGCGCGAGTTGATTGAAACCGACGCCGGACAAGTTCTTCATCACGATCGTCGAGACATGACGCCCGCTTACTACGCCCAGGCGTGGGCACTCATGACATTTCTGCGGCACGGCGCCGGGCTCAGGTACGCCGCCCGGTTCGACGACATGCTCCGCGACATTGCCGATGGATCGTTCGCCGCCTACGTGAGCGCGGCCAAGGTGACCTGCGAAGCGTTAGATGGCGACACCGAGCCAGCTTCCAGCTCACTGGCCGCGTTCACCGCATACTTCGGGGCACCGGACGAAACGCTTCAGGAGGCGTACTACAATCACCTCGTGATCACCGCCGGCTTCGAGTGACATGGCGTGGCATGGCCCACGCTTTGCGTGGCCATCCGACTCGTATGCAGCTCGTGCGAGATTCCCATCTCGCACGCACATTCGCCGGATCCCCACCCGGCGATTCCGCGCGGGAACGGATTCCCGAAGTTTTCCGGGCTTAGGTTCCTTCCGCCCAGGTATTGGCCAGATGCAAGGCGCTCAACATGCTCTGGGCTTTGTTGAGCGTTTCTTGGTATTCTCTGGCCGGTTCCGAGTCGGCCACGATCCCCGCGCCGACCTGCGCGTCCACCCGCCACTCGCCGGGATTGGTTGGCGTGATCACCAGGGTCCGCAAGGCAATGCATGTGTCCATATTGCCGGCGAAGTCCACGTAACCAACTGCCCCCCCATACGGTCCCCGCCGCACCGTTTCCATTTCATCGATGATCTGCATGGCCCGCACCTTGGGTGCCCCGCTCACCGTCCCCACCGGTAACACGCTTCGGAGGGCGTCGAATGGCGTCTTGTCCGACCGCAATGTTCCCACCACGTTGCTGCAAATGTGCATCACGTGGCTGTAGCGCTCGATCGACATCAGGTCGTCGATTTTCACGCTTCCGGGCTCGCACACCCGCCCCAAATCGTTCCGCCCCAGGTCGACGAGCATGATGTGCTCGGCCCGCTCCTTGGGGTCGGCCAGCAGGTCCGCCTCCAACCCGCGATCCTCGGTTTCGGTCTTGCCCCTGGGACGCGTGCCGGCCAGCGGCCGAGTCGAAACCGTCCGCCCCTCGATTCGGCACAGGATTTCTGGCGACGCCCCAACGAGTGTTACCTCCGGGCTCTGAACAAAGAACATGAACGGCGAGGGGTTGATGACTCGCAGGGCTCGATAGACGTCGAACGGCTTCGCCCGCGTGGTCGAAGTCAATCGCTGCGAGAGGACCACTTGAAAGATGTCCCCGGCGCGGATGTACTCCTTGCACCGGTTCACCGAAAGCTCGAAATGGTCACGCGAGACGTTGCTTTGAAACGAATCGCCCGATGCCGAAGGCTCCACCAGCGGCTTGAGCGGCTCGCCGCCCACGTTCGCCAGCCGTTCAACGACACTCTCGATCCGCCGACAAGCCTCGTCATACGACTTCCCCGCATCCGAACCGCTTCCGATATGGCCATGGGCGACGACGTGAACAACCTTCCGAACGTGATCAAAGATCACCATCCGGTCGTAGATGCCGAATTGCATGTCCGGCAAGGCGCGATCATTCGACGGCGCCGCCCCAAGCTTCTCGTAGTGCCGCACGATGTCATACCCGGCGTATCCCACCGCCCCGCCAAGAAACCGCGGGAGCGCCGACGGATGCACCGCTCGGTACCCATCCAGCATTTCCTCAAGGATGGCCAGCGGATCGATGCCTTCAAGCGATTTGCTCGACCCATTCGCCTGTCGAACCGTGGTCCGCTTCGCCGATGCCTCAATGATGGCCAGCGGCGACGTGCCCAGGAATGAATACCGAGCGATCTTCTCGCCCCCCACGACGCTTTCCAGCAGAAACGCGTGACCGCCATCCGACGACAGAAGCTCGAACGCCGATACCGGCGTCAACCGATCGCTCAACAAGCTGGTGTATACGGGGATCGCGTTCGCCTGGCGGCTGAGCCGGATGAACTCGTCGCGGCTGGGTTGGAAACGGAGCATGAACCGATGCTAGGGGCCGCAACCTAAGGGGTCAATGGAGTGTGCGCCGCCGCTCGACGCTATACTGACGATTGCGGAAGGACCGATCCGATCAGGACGTCCGCCTTCTGCGGATAAAGGAGCGGCCTCGATCCGCGGCGCCACAAAAGTTTGTCGTCGGTGTTTCGCAGTTAGTCGGACGGGCATCGCTCCAAAGGAGCGACGGATTGTAGCCACGGGTGGAGCGCAGCCCGCCGATAGGCGGGCAAGCGGAACCCGTGGTAGCCGGATGATTATTCCAGCCCGCCCCGGAGGGGCGGAGGAAGTGGATCTCAGTACGCACCCAACCGAGATCGCCGATGCACCCGCACGAAACATTTTCGATTGCCATCGACGCGACTTTTTCCGCCACCCATCGGCTGCGCCTCTCCGACGGCTCCCTCGAACCGCTCCATGGCCACGACTGGCACGTCCGCGCCCATTTCAGCCGAACGAAGCTCGACGAAACCGGCATGGTGATCGACTTTCACCACGCCCGCGACGTTCTACGGTCGATTCTCGCGCCATTGCACTACGCCGACCTTAACTCCCTCCCCGACTTCGCCCGCTTCAACCCCACCGCCGAGAACGTTGCCCAACATGTGTTCCACAAGCTGCACGACGCCGGTCTCAACGGTGTGTGTCGCGTGGAGGTCACCGAAGCACCGGGTTGCGTGGCCAGTTACGAACGAGGCTCCGGCGCCGGCCTATAGCCCGCCGCCTTCATTTGACGATGAATGATCCGAACCGTAAAATTCAGCGGTTTCTGAACCACGCCGGCCGCGAGTTGAGCGTCCCGGAAGGGACGCGGTGAGTCTAGCCCAGCGATTTATCGCTGGGTGTCGGAAGGCGAGTGACATAGTGCCGTAGGCACGGCTGAGTCCGATTTCCCGCTGACAAAAAACGCCCGCCGTAGTGCGAGCAACGCGGACTTCATCGATGAGCCTCAACTGCCAACGATGCCAGCAAGCCAAGGCGACCGTGCACATCACCGACACGGTGCCTGAGAAACGCGAGCGCCATCTCTGCGAGCAATGCGCCGAGAAAGAAGGCGTCATCGTCAAGCATCATCACACCACGAACGAAATCCTCCAACAGTTCATCAAGCAAAAGGCCGGCCTCTCCGCCGCCGATGACCTGGCCTGTCCCCGCTGCGGTCTGACCTTCAAGGATTTCCAGCAGAAGGGACAGCTCGGTTGCCCCGAGGATTATGCCGCCTTTCGCTCCGTGCTCATGCCCCTGATCGAACGTGCCCACGAAGGCGCCACCCAGCACGTAGGCAAGGTCCCCCCGACGGTCGAGGACACGGTGCGAAAACAGACCGGGTTGATGCGCCTTCGCCGCGAGCTTCAGGACGCCATCGAACAGGAAAACTACGAAGTCGCCGCTCGCGTCCGCGACGCGATCCGGGCCCTCGAAACCTAAGATGACCCTCAACGACCTGACTCAATCCACCGGCGAATGGCTTCGCGGCACCGGACCCATGTCCGACGTGGTCATTTCCTCGCGCGTCCGCCTGGCCCGCAACATCGCCGACTCCGCGTTCCTTTCCACCGCCAGCGGCTCGGAGCGGACCAAGATCCACCGCCGCCTCGCTCATGAGGTGTCCGAAACGCCCATGGGTGCCACCGCCCTGGTCCTCGACATGGAAGAGCTCGACCCCATCGATCGCGACCTCCTGGTCGAGCGGCACCTGGTCAGCCGTCAACATTCCCTGGCCGAGGGCAGCCGCGGCGTCACCATCACCCCCGACGAGACCCAGGCCCTGATGATCAACGAGGAGGACCACCTGCGCATTCAAGGCCTGCGCAGCGGCCTCGAACTCGGCGCCGTCTGGGAAGACGTCAACCGCATCGACGACGAGCTCGCCAAGCGCATCCCCTTCGCCTTCGACAAACAGCTCGGCTACCTCACCGCCTGCCCCACCAACGTCGGCACGGGCATCCGCGTCTCCGTCATGCTCCATCTGCCCGGCGTCAAGTTCACCAAGGAGATCGAGCGCGTCGCCCGCGCCGCACGCGACCTCCGCCTGGCCGTCCGCGGATTGTACGGCGAGGGCACCGAGGCCGTCGGCGACCTGTATCAGGTTTCCAATCAGACGACCTTGGGAAAGTCCGAGCCGGAGCTCATCCGCACCTTCAGCGAGACCATTATCCCGAAGATCGTGGAATACGAACGCACCGCCCGTCAGAGCCTGGCCAGGCGCCGCAAACATGAGTTGGACGACAAGATTTGGCGGGCCTACGGCGTTCTCTGCAACGCCCGCACCATCAGCAGTTCCGAGACCCAGACGTTGCTATCCCCATTGCGTATGGGCATCCAAATGGGCCGCTTCGACCGGCTAGACATTGCCACCCTCAACGAACTATTCTTGTACACCCAACCCGCTCACTTGCAAAAGCTCCAAGGCAAGGCCTTGGACGAGGAGCAGCGCGGCGTGGCTAGGGCCGACTACCTCCGCAAACGCCTCACCGGCTCCGCTCCCCCCTTACCAAGGGGGGACTGAGGGGGGTCCGGCAGCCCGTAGGGTGCGCCCCCCGACGCCCCATCCATTCCCGGCCCCGTCATGCACGCTGGCCAATTGGCAGTGTCGGAGAGATTGACCGTATGCCCGTAGTTTGACGCTTCAACCTCACTCGCCATAATTCTGAGCAATCACGAATGTTCGCAAGCGTCAGGCTCAAAAATCTCTGACTTATGTCAAAAACCGAATGGAGGGCAACCAAACTCTGGGATGAACTTGCACGGCGCTCCAACGAGCCCGACGCCGATGCGGTACGGACTACCCTAGAGCTCGTCTTGCCGAATGTTCAGCAAATCCTCGCCGATGGCGGCCAGCCTGCGGACTTCACTCTTCACGACGATGGCCACGCCTTCCGCGTCGCCGAGCGCATGGTGGAGGTCATGCCTGCCGAGATGTGCGCGAAGCTTTCCGTATACGAACTCGCTCTATTGTTGCTCTCCGCCTACCTCCACGACATCGGCATGTCCCCCCAGCGCAAACGCGTGCGCGGCATCTACACGGCGATTCTGAACGGCGACCAGTCGGACCTACCCGACCCGGAATCAGAAGCCCTCCAGGCCTGGATCGATGACGACCCCCGCCAAGTCGACATTCCGCTTTGCAAGGAGGGGCCACCGACGACCGATCACCTTCGTCTGGCCGAGGAACTGACAGCCCATTATTGCCGACATCGGCATAACGAGTGGAGCGCGAAATTTATCCAGGAAACGCTTTCCGACAAGAAATTAGGATCGTACCAAAACTGGGTTGCCGATCTCATCGTGTTATGCAAAAGTCACCATGAACGCGACGAAACGCTCCACGGTAATCGATTTAACCCGTGCCTAGTGGGTTCCCCCGCGCGGACCGTTCACCTCCGCTATCTCGCTTGCGTACTTCGCGTCGCCGACATCCTTGAGTTCGATCCTGAACGCACCCCCGACGTGATCTTCAGGCACCGCGACGTCAATGTGCCAAGTGCTATCCATTGGCACAAAGACCATGGAATATCGAGCAAGATTCAGAGCGATCGGTCTTTGCTGATCGCCGCCCGTCCGGCCAATGCCCACCTCCACAAGGCCATCAAGACGATGACCGATGACATCGAGCGAGAGCTGGAGCTCGTCTCCCGCCTCGATGATGAGACCCATTTCAACGTCGGCCTCGGCCCAGACCCACTCTCCCACCGCTGGGACCTCAATCCCCGCGTCCGCAGCGACATCCGTGAGCAGGATGGCAGGTATGTATTCATCGACGGCGCGTTTCGCCCTAGCACTGAAAAGCTCCTCCAAATGCTCGGCGGCCCGGGACTATACGGAGACCCCAAGGCCGCCGTGCGCGAACTGCTCCAGAACGCCTTTGACGCCGTGCGCGAACGCGTCGCCTATTGCCGCCTGAAAAAACCCAATCCCGCCGCCGAAACCTTTGAAGAGACCATCGGGAACGATCATACCGTCGAGTTGCGGTTCGACCGTGACGCCGATGGCTATTGGTTGATCTGCACCGATGACGGCATCGGCATGAACCGTAACATCATCGAGAACCACCTCCTCGTCAGCGGTGCGGCGCGTCGGCGCGACATTAGCAATCTCGAGCGGGAATGTCAGCGACGAGGATTCGGCAGCGGCCGAACCGGCCAGTTCGGCATCGGCGCCCTCAGCTACTTCATGCTCGCCGACCGGGTCATCATAGAAACCCGCAGGAGCCAGGAGGCCAACGACACCGACTCGGACGGGTGGGTGTTTGAGACGCACGGTGTCGGCAGCTTCGGCGAACTGCGACGCTTTCAACGCAACTCACCCGGCTCAACGATCCGCCTTCATCTTCGTTCCGCTCTTTTTGCCGATCCTGCACATTGGTTCGCTGAACTTCACGCATATATCAAAGACACTCTGGTCCGCCTTCCCTGTCAATTCCGTCTAACGACCGCATTTTCCGACGCTCCCCAGCTGCATTTCCGCGCCGGTTGGTGCCGAACCACGCAGGACTGGGCCGACATGTTCACCGCACCTCTTCTCGAAACTCTTAGAATGAGACTCAGATATGCAGATCCAAACCTATCGGACGGCCTTTTTCCGACAGAATACCAAGCTAGGGTCCGCGACTCCGAAACGCTCGTAGAAACAATCCCGGACGAGGTGCATCGCTCGCTACGATGGATGGATCCAATCGAGGGTGTCTTGGGTGATCGCCTGGGTCGCTATCGCGCTCACCTGGCCTACTTTTCTTTGACCGGCGGCTCCTGCCTGGTGTTTCTCCGCGACCGACTCGTGGACAAGGTACTCCGCTTGCAGAAGATCGGGGATCAAGTTGGATGGCGACCTGATGGGCGGCAATGTGTCGCATGGAAAGGCGTCTCAACTTCAGTCAATTATAGCCATACGTTGCCTCTTACTGTTGTCGAACTGGACCTTTTCGATCCGAGAAGTGGACAACTGTTGGTCGACAGGAACGCCTTGGAGATCAGCGATCCCTGCAAGGAGGCGATTGCAACAGTTTCTGCGAGGATAAATGCCAAAATAGCAGATTTCACCAATCGGGAATCTGCCTCGGCCTACAGTGCTCTCAACCGAACGCTTGTCTTTCGACACTTGAAACGCGACGAATCCATCCAATGGCTTACTTTCCACGAACCAGGCAGCGGAGATCACGCCGAATGGAAGCCGATCGACCGACCGTTTATTCAATGGCCGCTGTCTAGGTTCCGTCGGCCTCAGTCTACCATAAGCGGTCGCCCCATCACTCATATTGAGCCAATATATATTCAAACAGGTAGAGCTACCGACTCGGGTACAGCATTCCGCATTGTGTCCAATGGCAAGTCTTTCGGACGCATCGTTCAGTACAGCACAGAACTGGGCTTGAAAAGGCCGTTGCTCGTCCACGAATCCGTGCAGAACGCAGTAACTGGATGTGCATCGCTCGCCCTGGAAATCGCCGACTTCCCGCCGTCCTGGCCTGCGCTATGCCACCTTGAACTTTGGACGGGCTCCGTCCACCCATACAAATTGTCCAATCCTCGCCATCCACTCGTCCAGGCTATCACGCCTCAAGAACTCACGTGGGCAATCGGAGCCTTCCAAAAATCGTTAAACCCGCTTCCTCATCGGAACGTGTTGTGCGGGAATCGAGGAGCCGCAGCCTCCTGGTTGCTGCTGTGCCTGGCAAGACACGAAAGAACTCTTTGGTATGGCTTGGTGGAAAATCAACCTGATTTCGTCGAGGACATATGGCGCCTCATCTTTGTGGAGGATTCCTCTGCGGTCAAAGATGGAATTGGGAGCCATAGATCAGTGTACCCTCACACGCTAAACATAATCACACCGCTTGGTTGGGAGCTTTTTTTCGCTGACAATATCGAACATCGGACAATGTTCGACCGATACATGCCGGACCCCGGTCCGGAATGGACCCTGCAAATTGCTGAGGATGGACCTCCCGTTTCCGGGTCCGATCGGCCGCGCAAATGAACATCGACCACTGCCCCGGAAACCCATCCCACTTCCGCTCCGGCCCGAATCCATTCTCGCATCCAAATCATCCCCCGCAGCACCCTCCGCCCTCCTTTTTGACCCCCGCCAACCCCGATCGGTCGAACCCCACCAACCGCCGATCGGCCCGCGCGTTATATGGGTAGAAAGGAAGTGGTCCGCCATGACTCGATTTTCATCGCTACCTACCGAAGCCGAGGATCGAATGGAGCGCCGGGGACAAGCCCCGACGCTACGTATCGATGCGCGGGGACGAAAATGCGATTTCGGAAGTATGTACTTATCGCAAGGGTGACTCAGGAACGGGTTCCCAATGGCACGGCTTTGGATCGCAGTTCAAACGCCAAACCTCGCCGGTCTGTGTGTTGATTCTCCACGGCGAACCATCGCCGCTCTTTGCCAGTAGATATCTTGGGCCAAAGAAGTGGTAGGCACCCAAACCGAGCATGATTCCAATTGTTAGAGAAACGGCTATCCAGGTTCGCCGTCTGCCAGTTTCGTTCATGGCTTCTTCTTGGGCTTAGGCTTTTTTTTGGGCGGCTTGACGGCGAGCGCCTTTTTTACGGCATCCTCCCAATCGCCTTCGAGTTTCAACCTTTTCGGCTGTGGCCCAGTTGGCTTGCGTTCTTTCTCCGCTGACATCGGCTGGCGGTCTCCGCGTTTGGCAATCGACCATTCATCCAGCCCGTTTTCTTCACGCGGCTGGCGGTTTGTAGTATAGCCGTTTTCCTTCCGCTCCGAGAATCGCCGCAACGGTACGTTCCCCATCCTCAAGTTTACGACCGTTCCACCGAAACGCGAATTCATCGACGTACCGATGCAAGTGCTTTTTGCTGACGCTGTGATAGACACCGTGCAGCCCGCGCTTGAGCAACGCGAAAAACGATTCGCAGGTGTTCACATGGACATCGCCGCGTGCGTACTCGCCCCGATTGTGACGCACGAACTGGTGCGGCATCTTGAAAGTTCGGCCAAGCATTTTGTAACTGCGGAATTCATCGCTCATCAGCTTGGTCTGATCCGTGTCGGCGCTTTCTTCAATGGTTTTGCGGAGGTTCCTGGCGGTCACACGATCGACAACCCTAGCCCGCATGTTCCCGCCGCGCTCAATCACGGCGACAATCGGAGTCTTTTTCGTACCACGTCCGGTGATTCGCGGGCCATCGGATTCAGTAGGCTTTGGCCCGATTCGCGGTCGGCGCGGTGGTTTTCCACCGACGTAGGTCTCATCCATTTCGATAACGCCCTTCAGCTTGGAAGGGGAATCATCGCTCATCGCGTACCGGATGCGGTGCATCATGAAGAGCGCCGACTTGTAACTAAGCCCGGTTTGACGCTTGATCTCTAGGGCTGATGCGCCTTTCTTGCTGGTGGCCGCTCGCCAAAATGCGTAGCACCAGTGCTTGAGCGGAATCCGGCTTTCCTCAAAAACCGTGCCGATCCGAACCGTGAATTGCTTCTTGCAATCGTGGCAGCGCCAAAGGAACCGCTTGCTGCGCTCGCCGGTTTTCGCGTCGATCATCTTATAGACGCTCAGGCAGCCGCAATGGGGGCAGAACGGGTGTTCCCCCCAGCGTTGGCGCTCCATGAATTCGACTGCTGCTGTTTCGTCCATGCATGCACGCGGCAATTCGGCGACTATTTCGGACTTATCTTGACCGACCCCACGCTGTCCTAAAGCCATGTCAGCCCTGCCTTTCTGTCAATCATTATACTCTACGCAATCGATTGCGTCAAGTAAAAGATTGGCAAATTTTGAGGTTGGCCGATAGAATGCTGTAGATTCCTGCCCAATTTTGTTAGTATAATGGTAGGGAATGGATTGCATGGCCAAGCGTAGCGCAGCTGGTTTTGAAAGCCGACTAAGGACTCGCATTCACATCAAGGATGCGACACAAAAACTCCATGCGCTGATTTTGCATATCTCGCAACAACTGGCCGACGATCCGTCTTTCGGAGCAACCAAGCTAAACAAAACGCTTTGGCGAATTGATTTCACGGCGTTTGCCGCGAGAGGCACCCCGATTACCGGCCTGAGTTATCAAAAACTGGAAAAAGGTCCAGTTCTTAGGTCGATGCCACATGTAATCCGCGAAATGCAAGAGCAAGACAAAATCGGATACCTAGACCTTCCGGCGCTGGGCGGAAAAAAGACTCGGAAGGTCGTAATTCCACGGAAAACAATCTCTCTTGACGATTTGTTTACCGACGAGGAACAAGCGATAATTGCATTTTGTATTAACCTCGAAAGAGGGAAAACGGCTACGCAATCAAGCCGAGATTCGCACGTTCCAGCGGTGGAAATGACAGAGTTAAAGCATGATATTCCTTATGAGCTAGCCCTCATTTCGGAACGGCGTCCGAGCCGCGCAGCCTTTGAACACGCCAAGAAACTTGCCGTAGCGCTTGCAAAACGAAATTAAGAAGGATGGGCAGACTTAGCTTTCGCGAGGGTCCAGCGTTCACAAAGCGCTTTGACGCGCTTGGCGGCTGGCACAATGACGATCTAGATAAAGTCATGGTCGCCGCGCTTGAGGCCATGACCATGCACCCTCAAAAGCAGCCCATCGTTAACAAAGAGTTCGACATCCGTGTTGTCGAGACCGAGCAATTCAGAAGCATTCCGGCGATGGAGATTTTCTTTTACAGACCGGACAAGCACACCGTGGAAGCGATTGACATGATCGAATACCCAGCCGATGAAACCACTTAGGCATCGCTTCCCTTGACGCAAGACCTAGTATCGAGTAGATCATCAAAACGCTTGGGCTAGAAATGTGGCCGGGTTACGGTTAGCGCCGTTCCGGCCTGAAGCCCAAGAATTCGTTGTTACGGAGAACGCGAATGTACCGTCGCGCACGGATGGGCCACGCCCATTTCTATAACCGGTCACGGACATCCCGTCAAGAAAAAAAGGAAGGGCCACCGTTTGGAGCGGTGACCCCTGATTCGACACGATGTCATCCGCTGCTTGGCGGCCACGGATGACACGTTCGCCAACCCGCTAGAAAGCGAGGGCGTATGAACAATGAACCCATCAACATAGCGGGGTTCAATCATAACCCGCCGGAGTGTAGCTAGTGGCTCCGGGTGGGTGATTCAAATCTAGGGGCACGTGCGCCCACTACCTGCGACGCGAGCACGTCTCCGCGTCGCTCATTATAATCGACGCGTCGAGGTAAAAAAGGCCCCCATTTTCAGGTCGCAAATTTCGCGCCATCCACCTATTGCGTTAGGTACATACTTCCGTGCGATTTTTCCAAACAAAGCCATTTGACGGCGACGGTCGAAAAATGAAAGCGACAATAAACAGCCACTGGATTTACAGTGCCTCGGCAAACACCGGCGCCGGTTCGTACCGGCCATCGTCGACCGCGTCGTTCAGGGATTTCAGCAGCCCGCGCACGGTTCGCGGGCCGATCTCGTCCGCCCAGGCCAGTGGACCCTTCGGATAGTTCGTTCCCTTGATCATGGCCGTGTCGATGTCCTCGCGGCTGGCAACACCATCGGATAGCGCATGCCCGGCCTCGTTGATGACCGCCCCCAGAATCCTCGAGAAAACGTATTGTTCGGTGCTGGTGGCCACTTCCGCTCCGGCGCGCCGCGTGAAGGTCTTCATCGCGTCGGACAACAGCGGGTTCAATTGAAAGCTCCGTCGATCCACCGCGTACGCCGGCAGCGGGTGCCGCTCGTCGGAATAGTCGTAGAAGCCCCGACCGGTCTTGCGGCCCAAGTGTCCTTTGTTGACGAGCCCGCGCTGAATGTCGTGCGGCGCGAAGCGCGCGTGCCGCCTCATCTGCTCCCAAACCGACGTGCTCACGGCGAGATTCACGTCCAATCCGACGAGGTCCATCAACTCGAACGGACCCATCTTGAACCCACCGTGTTTTTTCATGACCAGATCGATTTCGTCGACACCGGCCACGCCTTCGCCGAGCAGCCGAAGCGCTTCGAGGTAATACCCACGGGCGACTCGATTCACGATGAAGCCGGGCGTGTCTTTCACACGCACGGCCGTTTTGCCCCATGACTTCGCCACGTCAAAGGCGATGTCCACCGCACGCGGGTCGCTTCGAGCGCCCGCGATGACTTCGACCAGCGGCATCAGCGGCGCGGGATTGAAGAAGTGCATGCCGACCACGCGGCCTGCGTCCGCGACCGACTCGGCAATTCTCGTCACTGACAACGACGACGTGTTGGTGGCCAGCACCGTTGTGGAAGGCGTTGCCTCGGCCAGTTCGCGAAATACACGATGTTTGACGGTGAGGTCCTCGACCACAGCTTCGATCGCTAAGTCGGGTGGTGCCGCATTCGAGATTGGTCGGAGTTCCGAAATCGAAGTCAGCGGGCGAATTCGGTCGACGGCCTGCTTTCGTTCCGCGTCGGACATCCGGCCCTTTTCGACAAGACGTACGAACTGCTTGTCAATACCTTCGATCGCGCGCCTGAGGATCGGCTCATTCACGTCGATGAGATAGACGGTGCATCCGTGCGTGGCCGCGAGTTGGGCGATCCCCGCCCCCATCGTTCCGCTTCCGACGACCGCGATTGACTTCGGTACCAATAGCACGCTCCTTGGAAAGGATGGCGCAATGACAGACTAGGTGACTCTGGATCTTGTACGCCGGTGTAAACGGTACGATCAAGCGGTGCTTCATAACAGTCCACGCGAACGCACCCGCCGGGCGTCCTACTCTACTGCAATGTTATCGCATAGACCGCCATGATTCGCATCAAAGGTACTCGCGAAGTTGGAGACATGTTGTCCACACCCCACGATGCCCATGTCGTGGCAGAAAACGGGGAGCGTGGCGACCCAGATCATGTATCGCACGATACGGCTACGGCGCTTCATATCAGACTCCCGAGAAGGTTTGAACGAAAGAAACTGCGGCTGAAACTCTACAGCGACCCCCCACTTCCCGCAAGCATTTGTATTGATTTGTCGTCTGTGCCCAATGTTTTCTCCCCGTCGATTTCACCAGAGCGTCAAAAAAGGGTATAATGCGTAAAGCGATCGAGAAAGGAGATGGTCCCTTCTCTCGTCTCCCCGGCTTTCGGAATCGGTCCAGGTGCCCGGCGACTAACGCCGTACCCATGGGCACCGTCTAACGAATCGTCCTCAAGGGGAAGTGTCCACCATGCCCGACCAAATTGCAGAAAGCCCGTGGCCGATTCCTTCGTCCTCCCACGCAACACGCACACACGGGGACCATAGAAAGGACGGTTTCACGCCGCGAACCGTGGGGAACTATCACCTCAAGCGGGTCATCGCTTCGGGGGCGATGGGGACCGTATACGAAGCCATTCAGGAACACCCAAGGCGGCGGGTGGCCGTCAAGATGCTGCGGCATGGGCTTGTCTCACCGGCTGCCCTGCGGCGTTTTGATTACGAATCTCAATTGTTGGCCCGGCTGCGCCATTCGGGCATCGCCCAAATCTACGAAGCGGGGACGCATGATGATGGGTCTGGTCGCGTTCCGTTCTTCGCGATGGAGTACATCTCCAACGCCCGCCACATTACTCAATTTGTCCAAGACAAAAAGCTCGACCTTCGTCGCAAGCTGGAGCTGTTCATCCAAGTTTGCGACGCCGTGCACTATGGCCATCAGAGAGGCGTTATTCATCGAGACTTGAAACCCGCCAATATTCTGGTGGATTCCGATGGTCACGCGAAGATCATCGATTTCGGCGTCGCCCGGGCGACCGATGCAGACCTCGCGGTGGCGACGTTGCAGACTGATGTCGGTCAGTTGGTGGGTACGTTGCAGTACATGAGCCCGGAGCAATGCGAGGGCGATCCGCACGACCTGGACAGCCGCAGCGATGTCTATGCGCTGGGCGTGGTATTGTACGAGTTGTTGTGCGGGCGCTTGCCGTACGACCTCAGCAAAATGACCGTTCCCGTGGCCATTCAAGTCATCCGTGACACCCCCGCGGAACGACCCGGGGCGATTAGCTCCACTCTTCGCGGCGACGCGGAAACGATCTTGAGCAAGGCAATTGAAAAAGAGCGCGATCGGAGATATCGCACGGCGGGCGAATTGGGGGACGATATTCGGCGATACCTCAATAATGAGCCGATTGCGGCGCGGCCACCGAGTCTCGTCTACCAACTCAAGAAGCTCGCCACGCGACATCGGGTCGGTGTGATCGCCTGCCTGGCCGTATTCGCCTCGCTCGCGGCGGGGTTCGTCACCTCAACCATGCTGTATTGGCAGGCATCGGCGGCGAAGGCGCAAGCCGAGGCGGTAACCAAGTTCCTCACTGACACCCTGTCGTCGGCTAACCCCTATGAAGGGCAAGCCGGGTTGGTCCGCGTCCTGACCAATGCCGGGGAGAAGGCGCAAAGCGCATTCCCGGAACTACCGCTGGTTGAGGCTTCGGTTCGCCGACTCTCCGGTCACTTCTTCGTCGCCCTGGATCAATTGTCCAAGGCACGACCACATCTCGAGCGAGCGCTGGTGCTGAGGCGGGAGTTTCTTCCTGCTGTGCATCCGGACCTGGTCCAAAGCCTCGCCGACATGTCGGCGCTGCTGAAGAACGAGGGCGACTATCAGACGGCGGAACTGTTTTCTCGAGAGGCCGTCGCCGTGTGCCGCAAGTTGGGCGAAGACAGTCCATTGCTGCCGTTGGTATTGAATGACCTCGGCCAAATCGTTCACAACAACTTGGAATTCGCTGAGGCGCAGCCGTTGTATCGCGAGGCGATTGACCTTCGTCTTCGGGTCGCAGGGAAAGAAGATTGTGAGACGGCCGACATTCGTCACAACTTGGCATTCCTTTATTGGCAGACCGGGCGGCTGGATCTGGCCGAAACCAATTCGCGGCAAGTGTTGGCGCTGCAAAAGGACACCTACAAGGGAGATCACGACGCCATCGCGACCTCACACAACCTCCTCGGCAAGATTTGTCTGGATAAGAACCTTCTCGAGGAGGCGGAAGCCGAGTACCGAGAGGCGGAGGCCATGTTCGCGAGGTTGTACGAGAATCGAGGCGCCCGGATCGCCGCACCGTTGGAGGGCTTGGGCAAGGTTCATATGAAGCGCGGGCAGCCCGCGGCCGCGGAGCTTTGTTTTCGCCGCGCGCTTGAGCTGCGCACCGCTGCCACGCCCAAGCACTGGCTGACGGCGTGCGCGTTGGTCCTGGTGGGTGACTCGCTCGCCGGCCAGGATCGATTCGAAGAGGCGGAACCCCTGATGCTCGACGGCTACGAAAAGCTTCGTACCGCCCGCAAACGAAATGATATGTATACCCGCCAAGCCGCGGAGCGGATCGCCGCACTCTACGATCGTTGGGGGCAACCCGCTCGGGCCGAGGAATGGCGAGCCAAGGCTGTGATCGACGCGTCCGATCAGGCTGAGCCTCAATAACGCATATGCGAGGCAAGTCGTCTTAGTCGACAGGGATCAGGCTGGCGCATATCCTACGTCGGAAGGCGCTCCGTGTGGGGGACCGTGTTGGCCACCGGGCTAGCGAGCGAGTGATGGCGATGGGCATTGGACATGTTGCAAGCCTATATCGTTTATTTCAAATACAAGAACCCTGGCGATAAGAAACCGGGTCCGGTTCGTCAATTCCGCCTGTACGCCAATAGCATCGACGAGGCCCGAACCTTGGCATCGCGGCACGCAAACTATCCCGACATCGAGATTCTGCGCGTTAAGTCGGCATGACGTCCTTTTTCGATGCTTGCGGCGTCGCGGGGACGGGGTCCAAAGGACTCAATCAAGTTGTCCAAGTCGAAAGAACGCCCATCTGAACGCGAATACACTGTAGGAATGTTACCGGCAAAGGTCGCTCAAGCCTTGCTCACCGTTTCCGAGCAGGCCGCGCGCCTTAGGCGCTCGCTTCGCCACGATTGGCCCGGGCCCACCGAGCAGGCCGTACACCGATTGCGGTTCAATGACGCCGGTCCGACCATACCCGCCTTCGCCGCGCTGGTTGGTGGGGCCTCATCCGGCAAGACCACGGTGTTCAACAATTTACTGGCCGGGCACTTGGCCAGCCGCGTGACTGCCCGGGGGCACGCTACGCTGGGACCCATCCTCGCGGTTCATGAAGTCCACCGCGCGCGACTGGACACACTGCTCATGGAGCGGCGGCTCCTGCCCGGGTTTGAACCGCGGGCCATCGAGCTTGATGAGAACGCGACCGGCGAGCCGAACGTCCTGTCCATTGTCTTCCATTCGGTTGATGAATTACGCGACGTGTTCCTGTTCGACTTGCCGGATTTTACATCCGAGGCGGCCGCCCAGGAAGGTGACATTGCCCTGTCACTGTTGCCGTGGTTCGATCGGCTCATTGTCGTCGTCGATCACGAGCGCTGGTTTGATCGGCAATCCATCTCCCAATTGCGGGCTGCCTCCGCGCCGCTGGCGCAGCAGCGCTGGGTGCTCTTCAACCGAACACGAGAAGGCGAACTGAACGAGGAAGACCGCAACGCGCTCGCTGAACAATCCCGGCAACTTGCCGCGGTGGGCATGACTATTCTGGAATTCCGCCGCGGACGGGGCTTCTGCCGATTTGCACCCGGCACCTTGAGCGAAGTCGGCGCCTTTCTCTCGCCCGCGCCTCCCGAACGCAGCAGCGCGTTGCTCACCGTGGTTGCCGCCGCCGCCAATCAGGTGTTGAACCAAAATGAAGAGAGATTGCACCGCCTGCGGAGGCTGCGTGCGTCGCTCGATGCCGCGGTGAGGCGATCCCTTCCTACCTCGCGGGATTGCATCCTGGCCATGATGACGCCGGACGAGCGGCGCCAGCTTAGCGTTGCGGCCCGAGTCCTCCGCCTGGAGGCGAGCCGCCGCTGGTTGATGGATCAAGCCCAACGGCTCCAGACGTTCCTGGGTCAGGTGCCGCTCATTGGCACGGTTCTGGGCAACCGGCTTCAACAACAGAAAGACGGTTTAGCGTCCGCCGCCGGCGAGGCGTCGGACCGTCGCGCCATTGGGCTTTCCTTCGCCCGCGAGGTTCGGCGTCGCTGCCTCCACGACCTTCGGCGGCTCATCCGCACCAGTGCCTTCTGGGACGAACTTCGCCGATGGACGGGCCTGGAGCCCACCGAATCCATCGTCGACTGGGAAGCAGAGCAGCCATCCGAACGACTCGAGGCGACCATTGCGGCCTTCGACCGCGCCGTCGAGCGATGGAACCGCCGAATCGAGCGCGAGTTTGAAGGGATCAGCCCGAACATCAAAGGGGCGCTGAGCTTTGGCGCTATCGGCCTGGCCATTGTGTTGGTGGCCGCCCCGGGCCCGCTGGCCGCCCTCACCCTCGTTACCGCCAAAACGGCCATCGGGGCGGCGTTGACGCATCTTCTAGCAGCCGCCGGGGCCGGCGCGGTGCTGGCCAAGTATGCCGGTCGATTGGCCGCGGTCGTCGAGGAAAAGCTCATGGGCAGCGAGGAATTCGACGCCGTGATTGCCGCGGCCATGGACATTCGCTCCGCCCTGGAAACGCAATGCGTACTGGACATGAAGGCCGCCCTCCGCGAGGCCGAGGCGTTGGTGCTTCGCTCCGATGATCCGTTGGCGCAGGCCCTGGAAGCGCTTCGCGGGGCGGCTAGGGCGATGGAGAAGTCGCGATCCAAGAGCGAAAGACGTGCATGAATTCAGTGCCACTCATAACCGGGCCACCCGACGAACAGGAAGCGATCAACATCGCCCTGGCCACCATGCTGCGCATGGAGCCCGCCGAGTTGTCGATAGGCGCCGAGGCTTCGCTGGCCGACGACGTGGTCCTCTGCGGAATCCTGGGCGGGAAGGACGTCGGCAAATCCACGCTGATCAACGCGCTGGCCCGGACCACCGTTTCGGTTGACACCGACGAAGTCGGCCGCGGCACGGATCGTCCGATGGCGTACATCCACCGCGATGCCCGACCTGCCGTCGAACGCCGTCTGCAAGCCATCGGCCTGTCCGAGCCGATCGACCTCACCGTGCACGACGCCGACGAAATCCGCAATGTCGCCCTCGTCGATCTGCCCGACTTCGACAGCGAGTTTCAGGAGCACTTGGCCGTCGTGCGCCGGGTCGCCCCGCTCATGGACCGTGTCATCTGGGTGCTCACCCCGCGCAAACTCGGCGATCGGGCATGGGTCCGCCTGTTCCGGGACGTGATCAAGGACACCCATAACGTTTACTGCGTCCTGAACAAGGTTGACGAACTGCTTTCCGACGCCGACCCGTTTCTTGCAACGTCCGAGCGCGGCGGTCGCGGCGATTCTGATCGCCGGAACGCGGATGAATTCTGGGAACAGCAGGATCAATGGTTGTCGAGCGGGGTGAGAGTGGCTGGTTACGATGCGGCGCCCGCCCACCGCTTCATGCTGGCCGCGGCCTTTCCTGAACCAGAGGTGTTCGTCCGCCGAATCGCCCACTTGTGGGACGATCCCCAATGGTCGCGCTACCGGAACGATCAAGATTCGGTGGTTCGGATTTCGCGCATGGCCGGTGCCGAGGTGGAGCGGTTGCGTGCGTGCGTGCTTGCTCCGCTTTCAGCCGACGAAGCCGTGACCATCAAGCAAGCCAATCGGGAATGCGAACGCCGCGCCAACGTCGCTCGACTGCGGGAACACTATCGGCTCGAGGAGCTTCGGGAGCAACTCTCGTTTGTCTGCGACGAGGCTTATTCCGCCGACGTGTTCGACGAGGCGTTTCCGGCGGAATGGCGCGGCGCTGTCGCGGACAGACTCCGCGGCCGCCTGCGGACTGATCGCCAACTCGCCGACGAAGTGCTCGAAAGCCGCGTGGATGACTGGCCGTTGCTGCGTCTGGTCCATTGGCCGTTCGGCTGGCTTTCTCGATCGGTCGGCGGTCGTCTCCTGGCCAGTGATACGCGGCGGAGTCAATCCGTGGCAATCGTCTCCGGCGATTTGCTTGAGCCGGACGCGCGGCCCATCGTCGACCGCGTTAAGCTGGCCCGCTCGCGGGTGCTTGGCGATCAAGGCGTGCTCATTGATCGGCTGGGTGTCGAAAGCGACTGGCCAGGGATCGATCAGGCCGTGCGGGGGCTGCGTGGTGGCGTCGATGCCATAACGCCCCGGTTTGAAGCCCGTTTGTTAGAGGGGATTCAATCGCGGCGGCGCCAGCCATCGGTGTTCGCCAAGGCGGCGTTGTGGCTCATTCTCCTGTGGTTTCCGTTTCTCCAGCCCATCTCCGCGGGCTTGTTGGCTTTGCTGGCGGAAGGCGGCTCGGTTCAGATCGCACGGGGACTCTACCACATCGTGCTGGCCATGAGCGCGGCGCACCTGCTCGCCGGTTTCGCCGTGGTCGCCGGTATCTTTCTGGCCATCCTCGCGGCGATGTACGCTCGATCGCTGAAGCTGGTTCGCAAATGCCGCGCGGAATTAGAAGAAACCGGCGTTATCGAAAACGACCTGCGGGCCGTGCTCAGATATGAGTCCGTCGAACCGTTGATGGCGCCGTTTCGGGAGCGCCTGGCTCAATTGGATTCGATTGAGCGCCGCTTGATTGAGGGCCAAATGCCTAGCCCGATTGCTTGACAACGCTGCGACCAAGGGCGACGCTGCATTCATTATCGATTGAATGACTGGTGGTACGCGAAGCAAGCGATGGGTCCGCGATTTGAATGGGACGGGGAAAAGGCACGGAAGAACCTGGCCAAGCACAAGGTCGCGTTCGCGGAAGCGGCAACCGTGCTGGGCGATGCATTTTCGCTAACCATTCCCGATCCGCTTCACTCGACGTACGAAGAGCGCTTCGTTACACTGGGGTCGAGCGTTCGTAGGCGTTTGCTTGTCGTGGTTCATACGGATCGGGGCGACCGGATCAGGATTATTAGCGCCCGGAAAGCAACCAGGGTGGAACGACAGACCTATGAGGAAGGATAAGAAAGCGTCCAAGGGTTTGCGCTCGCGGAAACGTCGACCGAAGCAGGTGTCCGGTAAGAGTGCGCGGACGGCGACGGATGAACACGATCTCCTGCCCGAATACGACTTTCGGGGCGGGGCACGAGGTAAGTACGCTCGCCGTTTTTCCGAGGGCACGAACCTCGTTTTGCTGGATGCCGACGTGCGCCGCGAGTTTCCCAGCGCTGAATCCGTGAACGCGGCACTTCGTTTCTTGATCCAGGTCGAACGCCGATTCCGTCGGAAAGCTTAGCCCGCCGGCGTCATGGCTTGTAGCGTCATTCGATTGGTTCACGGCGCCCATTGGAGTGAGGCTTTTCAGCGAGTCGAGGGAATGTCAAAACAGACGGACATCATGGAAAAAATCGTGGCCTTGTGCCGCCGCAGGGGCTTCATCTTCGGCAGCAGCGAGATCTACGGCGGCATCGGGGGCTTTTGGGACTATGGCCCCCTGGGCTGCGAGCTGAAGCGCAACGTCAAGGACTGCTGGTGGAACGACATGGTCCGCAACCCGCCGCCGGGGCCCAACGGCGTCGAATATCAAATGGTCGGCGTCGATTGCTCGATTATCATGAACCCCAAGGTGTGGGAGGCGAGCGGGCACGTAGGCGGATTCAGCGATCCGATGCGAGATTGTAAGCAGTGCAAACTGCGCTTTCGCTCCGACTACCTAGCCCCGACGTATCTGTTCGAGGTTCCGAGCATTCCCAATGGACCTACGAGCATTCACGATGTGTTACGGAACTTAAAGGGCCAGACCGCCAAGCTATCGTTTCTTATGGACGCGACGCCAGGTACCAGTGTGGAAAGTTGTTCTGCGTTCATAAAACAAGCGATGCGAGCTCGCAAGGTTAAGTACCACTCAGTGGTACAAGAGCCGGAAGACCTCGGCTTCACGATTCCATACTGGGAGGTCGATGGTAAATCGTACTACATGCTGGCAAAGCCAGATTTCCATACGACGAGCGAGCTTGAGCTTGATACGTGTCCTAATTGTGGCGGTGAATTAACTGATCCGCGCGCATTCAATCTCATGTTCGTCACGTTCGTTGGAGCAGCTCAGGACGATGCGGCTAAGGCGTACCTCCGCCCTGAAACGGCTCAAGGCATCTTCGCCAACTTCCGCAACGTCATGGACTCGACGCGGGTGAAGATTCCTTTTGGCATCGCCCAAGTCGGTAAGGCCTTTCGCAACGAGATCAACCCGCGGAACTACACCTTCCGCTCGCGGGAGTTCGAGCAGATGGAGATCGAGTTTTTCTGCAAGCCGGAAGAGTCCATGACCTGGTACGAGTTCTGGCGCGACACGCGGAAGAGCTGGTATACGCAATTGGGGATCAAGTCCGGCAACCTCCGCCCGCGCGAGCAAGGTAAGGAAGAACTCGCCCATTACAGCAAGGCCTGTACCGACATCGAGTACCTGTTCCCCTTCTCCGAGGAGCCGCAGGAGTTGGAGGGCGTGGCCCATCGTGGCTCGTTCGACCTCAATCAACACGGCAAGTTCTCGAAGAACGATGAGAACGCCTTCGCGGTCATTGACGACGACACGAAAGAACGCTTCGTCCCGCACGTCGTCGAACCCTCCGCCGGTGCCGATCGCTTCACGCTCGCGGTCATCTGCGAGGCCTATTCATACGACGAGTCACGGGCCAGCCCGGAGTTCATGAAGTTCCATCCAAGGCTGGCCCCCATCAAGGCCGCCGTCTTCCCCCTGGTGGCCAAGGACGGTTTGCCGGAGATCGCCGAGCCAATCTATCGCGAGATCAAGAAGCACTATCCCGCTCAGTACGACGCCAAGCAGTCGATCGGCAAGCGCTACGCCCGCATGGACGAAGCCGGCACGCCCTTCTGCTTCACGATCGATGGCCAGTCGAAGGAAGACGGCACGGTCACCGTCCGCAACCGCGACGACGCCTCGCAAATCCGCATCGACAAGTCGAGGTGCCTGGAGTACCTGCGGGACCAGCTTCAGATATGACCCCAGGCGACCTTCCGCCAAGTTCAAAACGGATACTCTGCGGTTGCTGAATGAGGTGTTCTGCCGAGGGCAAATCATGCGCTTCGGGGGACGAAGAATGGCTCCTCGGGGCCATTCTAAGCAACCCAGACGCCCCAAGACCACATGGCTCTGGCTAGCGTGGCGTTCGGGCCGTCACCCCGCACTGTAAAGCCCGACAGCCTTATCCAAAGCCCTTGCTCCCTCAAAGGCGAACTACCTGGAGTCCGACTTGACGGGTTTTTAGTATCACGTTAACTTATTGAAAGAGCGTCTCTTGCGTCGCGACCACGCGACGCGGGCGTTTGGTCTTCCAGATGGAAAGGGATTCTATGCAAAACAATTCACATGTCCGCAGAAAAGGGGGTCATGGAAGACTCTTTGCGTCGGTATGGATTCCGACAGTCATGATTTACGGCTCGGCTTGGGCACAGGTATTAGAAGTTGTAGATGATGACGATTGGCCCATCAAGCTGACGTTCTCCATGGACCCGGCAGCGGGAGAGCACGCCCGGGTGCTTACCGCGGAGAACCTAGCCGATTTCAACTGCACGAAGCTACGGCTCCAAGCGAAGGCTGAAAACGGTACGCTCCTTAGAGGGGGTGGTCACACGCCGGCCAGGCTTGTCGATGGTCGGCTCGTGTACGACGAAGTCCCGGTTCTGGCCGCGGGCCAGTCCATCAAGTGGACACTGGAGTTCGAACCCTTGAGAAAAGGGACCCCGGCCGCGGTGACCGCGCGGCTCGATTATCTCGAAAAACCGGCGCCCAAGCCCGCCACGCCGCCCAAGCCCGCCGCGCAGCCCAGTCCTGCCGCGCCGCCCAGTCCTGCCGCGCCGTCCAAGCCCGCGACGAAAAAGCCATGCACGGATTATTCGCCGCCCGTGGGCAGAGACATGACCGTGGCCGAATTGGCGTATCCCACGGGTAATCGCAATACGAGCGCCGTGCTCGTGCATCAGGTGATGCCGGTCGAGGTCGACAAGGGCAAACCCTATACGTATCAGTATCATGTTACCAATATTTATGCCGGTTCCTTGCAGAATGTCGAACTACAAGCCTTCACATTCCGCAATCTGAACGTCGTGAAGTCCGACCCTGCCGCCGAATCGCAGACCGACGGATACCGATGGCGCATCGGTGAGCTGGACGAATGTCAGACCAAGATCATCAATGTAACGGCCACGTCCGGTGAGGTCGGCAATGCCACGGCCTGCCTCGCGGTGAGCTACAGCAATCGGCTTTGTGCGGTGACCCGCGTTGTCGAACCGGGGCTCAAGTTGGTCAAGACCGCCACCACTGATCATCTGCTATGTGACGAAGCGGAAATGGTGCTAACGGTTTCCAACCCGGGGTCGGGTACCGTGCGCAACGTGAAGGTTGTCGATGAACTGGTGGAAGGTTTGATGACCACCGACGGCAAGCGGAAAGTCGAATCGGATGCCGGCGATCTGGCCCCTGGCCAGTCGAAACAGGTGGCGTTCCGTGTGAAAGCTTCAAAGACTGGAGAATTTGCGAACCAAGCCGTGGCCCGCGCTGATGGCGGCTTGACCGCGGAATCAAACAAGACATCGACGGTCTTCCGAAAGCCGGTCCTTACCGTGGCTTGTTCGGCGCCCGAAGAACGCTTCATCGGCCGGGTCGCTGAGTTCTGCTTCGATGTCAAGAACACCGGCAATGCGGTTTCGGCCGACACGGTTCTGACGACCAGCGCGCCAACAGGGGCGGAGATCGTGGAAATCGGCAGCAAGGGCACGCGACAGGCACAGGGGGTCGCTTGGCAACTGGGCGCGCTCAAGCCTGGCGAAACGCAGAAGGTGTGCCTTAAAGCCAGGGCAACGGCCGCGACCACGATACGCACGAATGGCCGCGTCGCCGGGAGATGCGCGGATCCCGTCGAAGATGCTTGCGAAACAAAGGTGACGGGTATCCCCGCCATTCTTCTCGAAGTGGTCGATATCGAGGATCCCATCGAAGTGGGCTCAAACACCACCTACATTATCACGGTCACCAATCAGGGAACGTTGGCCGACACTAAGGTGCGTGTTACCGCAGTCATTCCCGATCAGGCCGGGCATGTTAGTTCCACTGGAGCAACGCCCGGGCAGGTCGACGGCCAGAAAGTCACCTTTGCCCCCGTACCCAAGGTAGAGGCTGGGCAGAAGGTCGAATGGAGACTGACCGTCAAGGCGAAAAAACCGGGCGATGCACGCCTGTCTGTCGAGCTGAGCAGTGACCAGTTCACTGCTCCGATTAGGGAAACGGAATCCACGAACCTGTACGAATAACGGTTCCCGGTTCGTATGGCTGAATCGCCACGCACACGCCCGGCCATCCATCGGCCGGGCGTGTCGCTTTTTGATGCGAGTTACGTTCCACTCTGAATCCCAATCGGTCGACCACTATCCCGGTGAGGATCGTTTCCACTTCTTGGTAAGCGTACAGGATCGTCCAGGGTAACAACGCTCGAACGCATCATGAGCCGGATAGCAGCTATACGTACGCGTAGGCTTCGTCGAACGATGGGACAATTGCCGGTAGCGGCCAGCCAGGTGTCGCCGATGGCGCCGCGACCCACCATTCGGTTCTTAGGTTTCCGGCAACAGGGCGGGAGGTTACAATCGCAGGAGCGTCTTGTTCCCGCCTTCGGCTTCAATCTCGATATCCACTTCCGCTCCGGGCTGCATTTCGCTGAGCCATAGCTGGTCGGGTCGATCGACGTGGTGGTTCATCAGATGTTCGGTCGCGTCCCCGATTTCGATCACGATATCGCCGGCCTCCGAGCCTTGAGGGTCAAACCTCAATCCGAGCAGCGGCATGTCGTCGACGAGCGGTTGGGCGCCGAGGTCCTGGCTGAGTACCTCCACGCTGATTCGCCAGCCTTGATGCCGCCGGCTGAGGTCGTTCAACGATTCGATCCATTGGCTTTGCGGAATTTCTTGAACAATGGCGTTCACGTCACACCTCACTTACTAATGAAAGACTGTCCAATAGCATGGTATGTCGATCGGCGCTGCCACGTAAACGATTAAACTATTTTATCCGCGTGCGCTGCAGGCCAATTAGAAAGTGCCGGAGGAAGAATCTCTTACGAAGGCAGTCAACGCCGAACACTCGGTCGAAGAGGAGAGTCTCGCGCGCGTCAGCCGACGAAATCAATGCGTTCCACTTTCGGCACCATGCCGATCTCGTGGCCGCGGCGGAGAAGCTCGCGAATGGCCCGCCGGCCGGTCTCACCGTAATCGATCGTCCATTCGTTGACGTACATGCCCACGAACCGATCGGCCAGGTCGCGGCCCATGTCGCGGGCGAATTGCAGGGCGTATTCGACGGCTTCTTGGCGATGAGCAAGGCTGTACTCGATGCTCTCGCGCAGAATCGCCGCCACCTCATTCATCGCCGGAGTGCCCAAGTCGCACCGAATGCAGTTTCCGCCCAGAGGCAGCGGCAACTCCGTCGTCCGCTTCCACCACTCGCCCAAGTCCACCACCAGGTGCAGCTTGTGATCGGTGTACGTAAGCTGCCCTTCGTGGATGATGAGTCCGGCATCCGCCTTCCCTTCCGCCACGTATCGCAGAATCTCGTCAAACATCACCACTCGGTGCGCAAAGGTCGCGCGGCCTAGGAGCAGATTCAGCGCGAGAAACGCGGTGGTTCGTTCACCGGGCACGGCAATGGTTGAACCACGAAGCGACTCTACGCTCATGGGTTCGCGGGTCACCACCATCGGCCCATAGCCGTCGCCCATGCTCGAACCGCAGCTCGTCAGGGCATATCGATCGGCCACGAACGGGTATGCGTGAATGCTGATCGCGGTAATGTCCAGCTCACCGCGTAGCGCCCGATCGTTCAGGGTCTGGATGTCTTGCAGAACGTGCTCGAAGCGCCACCCCCGGGTGTCGATCTTATTCCTGGCGAGGGCATAGAACATGAACGCATCGTCGGGGTCCGGGCTGTGGCCAAGGGTAAGCGTTCGTCGGGTCATGCTGTCACACAATCTTTGGTGGAAGACGGCAGGTCAACGTCCCGCTGCGGAACAACGACCTGCCCTACGCCCCCTCAAGAATCGGACCACCGGGGCCGATAGGTCTCAATAAGCGGCGACGCAACAGGAGCAGCACGGGGCGCCGATAAGGTTGGCGTGCACTGGGCGCTTTTTCGCGTGCGATCCTGCGGTTTTTGTCGCTATTCAGGGTTAGGACCGCTGGGGCGTTAACTTTTGTAACGCTCCGGTCACGGTCCGCTAGTTCGGCGGCTCGGCTTGTACCGCCCGAGCACAGGTTCTAGAATACAGGTAATACGGTCCGCGGGAAACGCGGCGAAAGGGTTGTCGATGCGTCAATCCGCGATTATGGCACTGCTCGCCGCCGGTTCGCTCCTGATGGGAACCGGTTGCTTCACTGCAGCCCCAGAAGGCGACTCCGGCAACGGCGGGGCTTCCGCGTCGGCTAAGTGCCTAACTGCGGAGGACGCGGAAAAGATGGCCGACCAGGTTCTGCAACTCGTCAATCTGGAACGCGGAGAAGCCGGCCTGCCCCCCGTCGTCGTGGAAGATACCCTGGAACAACTGGCCGACGACTACGCCTGCCGCATGATCGAGGGCGGGTTTTTCGGGCATCGCGATCCGGTCCAGAACCACGGCCCGGGTGAACGGGCAGTGGCCGCGAAGTATTCGTTCTTCGCCGTCGGGGAGAACCTGGCCGCCGGTCAGGACACGCCCGCCGAGGTCATGCGGGTCTGGATGGAAAGCCCGTCGCACCGGGCGATCATTCTCGACCGGCAGTGGAGCGAAATCGGCATCGCCGTCCGCGTCGGCGGAACGCATGGGATCTACTGGGTGCAGGAGTTCGGCGATCCGGCCCGGTTCTAGCCGTCCATCTGGGATGTGATGAGCGACGGCCACAAGTCCGCTTCCCTTCCCTTCGATCGTCAGCGCGATAATCGTCACCAAGGCATCCGTGTGTTGGTCACCGGCCAGGTCGGCCTCGAAAAAGGGCCGTTTCTCGCCCAGGTCGTGGAGCTAGCCCGGGCGCATGGTCACCAGGTGCACTTGTTCAATGTGGGCGAACAAATGTGCGCGGAAGCGCCGGACGTCGTTCCGCGCCGCATCCTCGATCTACCCCGGCAGCGTTTGACCGCTCTGCGGCGAAGCGTGTTCAAGGACATACTCCGCGTGGCCGCGACCGGGGCGAACCTGATCGTTAACACCCACGCCACGTTCCGCTGGAAGCACGGGCTGTTCCACGCGTACGATCACAACCAGCTTCACGAACTGGACGCGGACCTGTACATCACGCTGGTGGATAACGTCGACGCGGTGCACGAGCGGCTGGAGCGCGAGCACGAAATCCGACACACGCTGAAGGACATTCTCGTGTGGCGGGAAGAGGAGATGGTGGTGACCGAGGCGATGGCCGAGGCCCTGGCCGGTTATGGCCGAAGCCTGGTCATGTCGCGAGGGAACACGCGGATCGCCGCCCAATCGATGTATCGATTGATGTTCGAGCCGCACCGCAAGCGCGTGTACCCGTCCTTTCCCATGACGCATGTGCTCGACGAGCCGTTGATTTTGCGGGAGATCGAGCGCTTCCGCGACACGCTGGCGGAGCATTTCATCACCTTTGACCCCGGCGATCTGGACGAAAAGCGGCTGCTCAACGAGGCGGGAGAGGCCACCAAGCGCGGCCAGGAGGACGTGGCCATCGAGGTCAACGGGCGAAGCATCACGCTGAATGTCGCCGAGATCACCCGCGTGGCCCGCGATATTGACTCGCAGATTTACGCCCGCGACTTCAAGCTCATCGACCAGTCGGACATGATCGTCAGTTACATTCCGGCGCGGCCGGACGGGCGGCCGATCCTCTCGTCAGGCGTCGAGCGCGAGTTGCAGCACGCCTTCGAGAGCACCAAGGAAGTGTACGTGTTGTGGCGGCCCGACAGCGAGCCGTCCCCGTTCGTCAGCGAGACGGCCACCGCGATCTTCCGGAGCATGGGCGATTTGTTTGCTCATTTCCAGCGGCGGGGTTACGTCGGTGATGTTCAGCTTTCGCTGAGTTGATGCCACTGTCTGGCACCATCGCCCTTCTTCGCCCGGCACGATCGTTGCCAGGGGGCCTTCAGCCCCTGGTGGTGGTCACCTCATTATTTCTTCTCGCCCGGTAGGGCGGACGAAGTTCTTCACAGGAGTCTGAAGCGGATTCGCAAGCCCTTGACCGGGAGGGGGCGGCGGGGTATCATGCAGTTTCTCCAGGGGGGCTGGCACATTGATCCGGGGTTGCGCTGATTGCGTGGGGGTTCCGCATGTTGAAGAAGAAGCATTTTGTTTTACCGGTGTTCACATGTTTGCTGATCGCGTCGGCCGATCCGCTGTTTGCCGATCAAGGCTCGTTGAATCATCCCGAGAACTCCAACGCAACCGCGACGAATACTGCCGGGTCGTCCATCGGCCCAGATGTCATCGTTCACGCCGTATCTCCCGGCATTAACAGCTACGGCAGTGAAGTGGACCCGGTTTCGGGGGAGCGAATCCACGCGTTTTCAGTCGGCATGACGGCGTGCAATATCGGGGATGACAACGCGATATGGTTCGATCACACGAACCAGCACCCGGTCATCGCTCAGAACCTGTACCGTTTGAAGAGCGGCCGCTTTGAACAAATCGGAATGTCCTGGCTGTTGCACACGTTCTTCGCGGTGGATGGTTCGGCATGTGGTACGTGCACGGCGCCCGAACCCCACGACGGCAATTACCTCTACGCTGGTTGCTCTAACCCGGAAGGGGCTGGCATAGCCGGGACACAGAACAATCTCGGGCCAAGATCGACGGTCAACGCATCCACCGGCTTCTTCCCCTACCCATTCAACCGCAACCACCAAATGAACAAGATTGTCCGGCGTCTTCAGGTTGGCGACACGGATATCGACGCGACGCTGAACACAGGGGCCTTGTTTTTCGCCGAGGGCCATTTTGTCACCACGGATGAGCCGGCTTTTGGAAACCACTTCAACAACGCGTCATATCGGCGGGTTGCGTTCGCTCGCCCCGGCCCCGAGAACAATAATTGCAACAACACCCTTTTCTCTCCGTCGGACTGGTGCGGTATCTTTTCGGGCTCAACGCAGCGGGAAAAGGCCGCCATTCGGGCGTGGAAGGAGAATGACCCGTCAGTCGTCGAGACCGATGTGTTCGTTCCCGGCGAAGGCCTGTTCATTCTGGCCGCGAAGGCCACCGATTTGGAAAACGGCTTCTGGCATTACGAATACGCCGTGCAGAACCTCAACTCGCATCGATCGGCGGGATCGTTCCGCGTCCCGCTGCCCGTCGGCGCTGTTGTCGAGAACATCGGCTTCCATGCACCCTTCTACCACAGCGGCGAGCCGTATGATGGCACGGACTGGACCGCCATCGTGCTTTCCGATTCGATTGTCTGGGGCACCACTCCCTACGACACGAATCCAAATGCCAATGCCCTACGTTGGGGGACGCTCTACAACTTCCGTTTCGATGCCAACGTCGCCCCAGAGCCCAGATCAATCCAGCTTGGCCTGTTTCGCCCGGGCGTACCAGGGCACATCACGGCCGAGACGATCGGTCCCAGCCGTGGATTCGTTGACTGCAACGATAACTTGATCCCCGATCACTGCGAAATTGGCTTTTTCGAGGGGTGCCCCGATGTGCCCGGCTTCAGTCCCGATTGCAATGATAATTTGGTCCCGGATGGGTGTGAACCCGATTGTAATGGCAACCGTCGAGCTGATGAGTGCGACTTAGGTTCTGGGATGAGCTCGGATTGCAACGAGAACCAGGTCCCCGATGAGTGCGATCCGGACTGCGACGCGAATAGTGTTCCGGACGATTGCGAAACGAGCGACGAGGATCAGGACGGCGTGGCGGACTGCGACGATCTTTGTCCGCTCACCAGTCCGCCCGATTCATGCGTTTGCCCGGCGGTCGACGGTTGTTGCTATCCCACGGGGTTCTGCATCCACATTCCTCCCGGCATCAACCGGGACGCGTGTATCACCCAGGGCGGGACACCCTTCTGCGTCGAGTCGCCCTGCCGCGATGGGTGCCTCGTGGGCGACTTCGATCTGGACGGCGACCTGGACCTTCACGACTACTCGGCCATGTTGACTTGTTTCAGCGGCTACAACGGTAGCCCAGGTTATTCGAAGCCCTCGCCGGAATGTCTGTTGCGCTTCGATTTCGACGCTGACAACGATGTCGACGCGGACGATGGGGCGCAATTCCTGGGAAGTTACGCCGGTCCCTAAAGATCGTGCTGAGATGGGGTCACAGTTGACGGGTGTCAGCGCCATCTCCGGTGATTGTCCAAGGTCTTTAGCCCGAAAGGGCGACACATGATTCGTAGCCCACGACGTGAGTCGTGGGATGGGTGCGTTCGTGAAATTGACCAGCCCCGGCAGGGGCGGCACTTCTAAGATGCATTCTGTATCGCCCCTCGGGGCTACGCGCTGGTGTGTTGATCTTCGACCCACGACTTACGTCGTGGGCTGGAAACCGGTTACGCCCCCGGCGGGGCTGAATCCACTTGTACCCAGTTAGCTTGACCTTCACATTAAAGCCATTCCTGGCTGATCAAATCATTCCGTCGCTTGCGTCATTTCGATGAGTTTCAGCACCGTCCGCCAGTTTCTCATCGTGCTTACCGTCGCGAGCTTGGAATCGAAGTAGGCGTTCGTCAGTTTGGTCCTGGCCACACCGTTGGGCAGGTGCAGGTAAACCTCCCGGCCGCGAACCTCGAAGGAATCACCCGGCGAGCGGTTGTGATCGAGACTGGCCACGACCTTCGCGCCGGGCAAATTCCCCAGAAAAGCGACGTGCAGAGAATCCTCATCAGCGCCTGACTTGAGAAACGGATTGCCCTTGGCGACTCGACGAAGTTCATCGGCGGTTCGGAGTACGAGTGGTACTTTCAAGCGAAAGCGAGCCATGATTTCCGCGGATGTCAATTCGCCAAATCGCGGCGCCCAATCTGCGGATGCGCTACCTCGGCCCGCTCGCCGTTTCGTCGATTCTGGCGGCGCGGAAAAGACCACGTTGCCGCTCTGGATGTAGGTCCGAACGTCGGTGCAACCGGCCTCGGTGAACATGGCCACGAGGTCGCGCATCGGCAGCTTGTTCTTGCCGCCCACGTTGATACCCCGCATGAAGGCGACGTAGGTGTCGGTTCGAGCGGCCACTAATGGAGCCTCCCACTCCGAAAGATCGCCCAACTCAGGCCCAGGCCGAGGAAGCCGGCCAGAAGGTAGCCGGCGATGCCGAAGTATTGAACCCGGAACCACCCGAAGAAGAGCAGAGTGGTGTCGGCGCTGAAGACGATCGAGCTGCCGACGATGATGCCGGCAATCACCACCGCGAATGAGAGACGGTTGCTCGATCGATCCACCTCTTGAATGAGGCGGTCGAGGTTTTCGTGGCGAACGTGCAGTTCCCAACCGCTGGCCGCCCGACGAAAGAAGTGCCGGATCTGCTTTGGTGCGTTTCGGGCGATGCTCAGCAGGTCCCAGCTCCATAGGGCCGTCCGTCGGGTCACGTGGCTCGGGGAAAACCGCTCGCGCATCGCCGCGTGCAGACGCGGCCGGAGCAGTTCCAAAACGTCCAGTTCCGGATCGAGGGACGCCGCGACGCCGCTGATGGTGCTGGTGGCCTTGATCAGCATGGAGAGGTCGCGGGGGATCACCACGTCGTGCCGCCGCATCAGGTCGGTGAACTCCGTGAAGATCGTGCCGATGTGGAACCGTTTGAGGGGTAATCCGTGATATTTTTGCCGCAACACGATCAGAGCCCGGTGGAGCATGCGGCGATCGGTTTCGCGGCCCAATGCGCTCATGTCAGCCAAGGTATCAATGACCACGTCCAATTCGCCGTTGATCGAGGCATAGGCCAGAGCGATCAGGTCGGTCATGAGCTGGTCGCTGATGGTCCCGACTTGGCCGAAGTCGATCAACCCGACGCGGGCGGGCGGATCGACCAGGATGTTGCCGGGGTGGGGGTCGGCGTGAAACATGCCGAGTTCGAAGACCTGCTTGAGATGCCCGTCGACGATCCGGCGGGCCACGAGCTTTCGGTCGAAGCGGCTGTTGGCGGTGCTCTCGGCCAGCAGTTTTTCGACATTTCGCCCCGGCAGTTCCTCAAGGGTGAGCACACGCGGGCCACAGCACTCCCAGTGGACCGCTGGGATCCGTACGCCGCGTTCGTCCTTTAAGGCCTCGGCGAAACGGCAGGTGACCGAGGCTTCGTTGATGTAGTCGAGTTCGCGGGTGAGGACCTCATCGAGCTCGGCAACCAGTTGCGTTGGCCGGTAGATGCGCAGCTCCGGCATGAAATTCTCGAGCGACTGGGCGAGCCAATGCATCAATTGCATGTCAAGGCGGATGGTCTGCTCGATTCCCGGCCGGCGCACCTTGACGACCACGGCGCTGCCGTCGCCGAGGGTGGCGTGGTAGACCTGTCCGATCGACGCGCTGGCGAAGGGGGCGGAGTCGATTGAGGCGAAGCATTCCGACGCGGGCCGCCCAAGCTCTTCCTCAATGACCGCCATGGCTTCCGCGGTGTCAAACGGTGGCACTTCATCCTGGAGCTTTCGCAGCTCCGCGGCCACGTCGCCGGGAATGATGTCCGGACGGGTGCTGAGCAGTTGGCCGAGCTTGATAAACGTCGGCCCCAGCTCCGTGAATACCAAGGTGAGGCGCCGTCCGATGGCCGAGGCGGTCTCGTCCGGTTCAGGCGGCATCGGCTTCTTCCGCCACATCCAAACCGGGACGAAGCGGCCGAGGTTGACTTGGGCGACGATGTGACCGAACCCGTGGCGGGTCAACACCATCGCAATATGCCGCAGGCGATTGAGGCCACGGACATTGCGGGTCAGGTGAAGGGGCGTCATGGTCTAAAGGTCGTCACGATTCCAGCCATCGTCAAACCGGTCAGCCTCGATCCGATGAAAACGAAGTTAAAATGCAATAATTATGGCGAATAATTGTGCGATTGCGTCGGCAAGGCTCGCGCCCAACGGGGATTTCGGCGACATTATGGGTAGAGATAAACGGGGCGACGGGTCCGTGCGCGAGGTGTTTTTGGGCGCGAAAACGTCGCTTTTTAGGGGATTTCTGATGAAAAAGTATGGTTTTTGCGTTGGTTTTGGAGCGATTTTGCTCGGTTTTGCGGCCGAAACCCAAGCCCAGGTGACGTTGAACGTGACGGTTCGCAAGGTCGGCGATCCAGCGTCCAGCATCATGGCGAATGCCAGTTCGCAACTCAATTACGAGGTTGTGGGGACCTTAGGCACGGCCATGAACTCGGGGCACATGGGTTTGGCTCTTTTCGGGGGCACTCTTGATTTCAGCGGTGGTGCTTTGACGCAGGCCAATGCCAATGATCCGACGGGTTACAACATGGGCACGCCGCCGGACAACAACAATTGTGCCAACGCCATGGCCAACTTCGCGAAGCCCTGGGGTATCACCAACCCGGCAGGCTACAAGGGGACGGAGATCAACGGCGACCTAGTGCAGTTCGGCGGCGGGCAGAACTCGATCAAGAACATCGACAGCGCCGACTTCCCGGTCGGCGTGGTGAAGACCGGCGTGGCCGCGACGGGCGCCGGCGGTTGCGGCCCGGCGATTCTGTTGTCGGGAACCCTCACCCTGCCCGCCAACGGCGGTCCATTTACGCTGAACGTGATCGATGCGTTCGCGAACGTGATCGCCCCCGGCCAGAACGGCACTGAGGAGTTCTGGGCCACACTGGCGGTCGGCACGATCAACGTGTCGAACCTGACGATCACGTTGGCCCCGGTGAATGAACCGGCGCTTACCGCTCGTGAACCCTTGAGCGGGAAAACGCTGCCTCAGACCAAAAAGAACCGTATTCGTCTCACATTTGGTCCGGGTAATCTTCCGGGCAATCCTGGCGCGGGCGAAGTGACCATTCGCGAGATGCTCGCGGGCGGCGGGTTCGGAGCTGACCTGAGCAGCAACTTCCAAATCACGGCCGCGACCAACGTGCTGACGCTTTTGGACAATAGCGCCAATGGCGTCCTTGGCAACAAGAAGTGGTATCTGATTGAATCGGCGGGCACATATGCCGGGGTTCAGAACTTCTGCGCCGCGTACGCCACGCAGTTCGGAGACGCCGACGCCGCGGGCGCCGGTCTGGTGAGCTTCGCCGACCTCGGCAATATCAATACCTCGATCGGGCAGCCCGTGAACGATACGAACCGCCGACGAGACATTGACGGCAGCGGCATCATTACCTTCGCCGACATGGGCGCGGCGAATTCGTTCATCGCCACCGGCGGCATTGCCGTGGCTCGGCCCAACGGGCATACGAATACGTGCCCGTAGTTGCGGGTGGTCGTCGATCGCGACGATTGCTTGACATAGTAACGCGTGGCGCGGTTGCCCATTGGGCGCCCGCGCCACGCGTTTTCTTGCGCTGGCGGTTATTGTCGCCGAAAGTCATCTCCTTCCCTTCGTAAAATAGGCTGGACGCGAAACTTGGAGTAGTGACAATTCGCGTGCGGTCGTTTGAGACGAAGTTCGCCCGGCTTTCACGCGGACCGGCCGCGGGGTGTCTGTATAGCTTAGAGGTTCGATACTGAAAATGAAAAAACATGCAGGGGGTCATGGTCCGGTCGTACTCGTGCTATGGTTGGTTTTTGCCGGAATGGCCGGGGCGATCCGGGCCGATTTGATCGTGACCCTGGAGCCGCGGGACGAAGACGGGGCGGAAATCGACGGTCCGATCCCGGCGGGGTCCTTGGTCGAGGTCGACGTCCTGCTTTCGATCGAGGAGGACGATGACCCGGTCGTCGATCTTCGGGACTTGCAGTTCGATTTCGCGGCCACGGATGAGGGCATTGACATCGAGACGTTCTCTTGGCGGGTGGATCAAGACGCGTATGACCTTCGCTCGGAGTCGCTTCCAGCGCCCTTAGCGGCCACGCGAGCGACGATGTCGGTGGCCGGGTTGTTGGACCTGAGCACCGTCCCGGTGCGTGTCGCGATTTTGGAGATCATTGTCCATGATGACGGCGAATTGAACGCGATCGGTCCGACCGACGAAGATCGGACATCTGAGGCTTCGTTTACCGCGGGGTTCGAAACGCCGGACATATTCTCGCTGTTCGAGTCGAACCTCGACGGGGGTACGTTTGGGTTCGAGGTGACGGCGGGCACCGTGGACACGGACGGTGACGGCGTTCCCGACTCCGAGGACGCGTTCCCGGATGATCCCGACGAGTCGGTGGACACGGACGAGGACGAAATCGGCAATAACGCGGACCTGGATGACGATGGGGACGGGGTTGACGACGACGACGATGCGTTTCCGCTGGACGAGAACGAAACGATCGACAGCGATGAGGACGGGGTCGGGGACAACGCCGACGAGTTTGACGACGACCCGGATGAAACGACGGATACCGATGACGATGGGGTGGGGAACAACGCGGATACCGACGATGACAACGACGACTTTGAAGATACGGACGACGCCTTTCCGCTTGATCCGACGGAATGGCGGGACAGCGACGGCGACGGCATCGGCGACAACGAGGAGATGAACTCCAACATGGGACCGAGGGCGACGGGCGGTTTGTGCGGGTCTACTGGTGGATTGTGCGGCGTGGGTGGCGCTTCCACCCTGCTTCTGTCATTTCTGGGGTTGCATGTTTTGGGGGGTCGTGGGCGGAAAAGCCTAATACCATAGCCTAAGAGCGGTGGCCACCGTGGGCATGGCCAAGTGAGCGTGGACTCTGCCGCGCACAGGTCAGCGAAGGCGGTCCATGGCCAGGGTTGTCAGAACGGCTAATTGAAGGAATGCCGCGAGGGCCAGGCGGGCCGCGGCGGCGTCGGTAACGTCGTTCAGCAACGCCACCACGCCCCAAAGGGCGGCGACGACCGCGAACATTTGCAGGAGCGCGCCGAACAATCTCAGCACGGAGAAATCATGCTGGCGGTTTTGCCGCCGCTGTCGATCCAGTACGTCGTGAATTCGGTCAAGCCGTTCAACCAATTTCTGGGTGTCAGCCGCTGTCACTGGCAAGCCGACGGCCTCTGATGATGTTGCAGTGCGGGTCGACGAGCGGTGCTTTGTCGAATCTTCTCGCAGGATCAAATCGGCGGCTTCGGTGATCGATGCGACGCGATAAGCGTTTGGGGCCGTCTTCCCCAAGGCTGGGCCATTCTCGTTTACGAGAATGGACCGGCAGCCAGCCCGCAGTCCCGCTTCCACGTCGGTGGGCGCGTTGCCGACCATCCATGAGCGGGTCAGATCAATGTCCAATTCTTTGGCGGCCTGGATCAACATACCGGACTTGGGTTTGCGGAGCTCGCTGTCGCGGCGGTAGGCCGGAACCGTCGCCTCCGGACCGTCGAGATAGGGGCAGTAGTAGGCCCCGTCGATCCGCGCTCCCTCCTCTTGCAGGAGTTGTTCGACGCGGGCATGGACCTCGGCCAGGCACTTCTCGTCAAAGAGGCCCCGGGCGATCCCCGATTGATTGGAGACGATGACCAGCAGATGGCCGGCATCGGCCAAACGGGCGAGCGCCTCGGCCGCCCCAGGTAACAGCCGCACCTTGGCCGGGTCGTCGAGGTAGCCCGCGTCGTGGACGATGGTGCCGTCGCGGTCAAGGAAAACGGCGGTCGCCTTCATGGGCTACCACTATAAACGCGTTCAATCGGGACGGCGACGGTGAACGGTGTCCTCGCTAGGAAAGGCCCCGCCGCGATGGTGCGGAGCCGGGGGTTGAGTTACAGCGGTTCTTCGACTTCGGCTGGGCGGGTGATTCGGGCGGCGAGGTGGTCCTTGTGGCGGCCGAGTTTGGCTGCGAATTTGTTCTGCCCATTCACCTGAACGATGACGTCGCTGCCCACCGGTTTGGTCGTCTGAATGATGTCGCCGGGTTGCAGCGTGAGCAGCTCTCCGACGGTGATGGTGGTCGCGGCGAGGTAGGCGATCATGTCCACTTGAGTGGCGCCGATGGCCTTGGCCAGCGGTTCCGATTTATCATCGGCATTGGTCCGGCGTTGATACGCGAGCCAACCCTGGGTCAACAGTTTCTCCATCACCGGCTCGATCACGTTGAAGGGAATGCAGAGGCTCATGGTGCCGGTGCGGCCGGCGAGCTTGATCTCGAAGCCGAGGACGATCACGACTTCATTGGGGGCGACGATCTGAACGAGCTGCGGGTTGCTCTCGACTTCGGCGATCTTGAACTGAACTTCGACGAGCTCCTGCCACGCTTCGGTGAGGGTGGCCAGCGCCCGGTCGGTGATGCGGCGGACGAGGCGCTGCTCGATCAGCGTCAGCGGGCGCTGGGGAATGAACAACTCGGTGTTGGAGCCGCCGAGCAATCGATCGATGATCGGGTAGATGATGAGGGGGCTGACCTCGAGGCACAACTGGCCCTCGATCGGCTCCGCCGTCAGGAGGTTAAAGTTGGTGGGGTTCGGTAGGGAGTTGATGAATTCGCTGTAGGTTAACTGCTCGGCGGTGGCCACGCGGACCTCCACGATGGTGCGAAGGAAGCCGGAGAGCGAGGCCCCGAAATTTCGGGCGAACGCCTCGTGGATGGCCTCAAGGGCCCGCATCTGCTCCTTGCTGACCCGTTCCGGTCGTTTGAAGTCGTAAAGGCGGACTTCGCGGTCGCCGCGCGGGTCCCGGAGGGTGACAGCCTGGGGCGAGGTCTCAACGCCGCCGGTTTCGACGGCTTGGAGGAGGGCGTCTACTTCGCTTTGTTCGAGTACGTCAGCCATTCGCCAATGCCGCCGAATTCTTTCCGCTGCGCAAAGGAAGGTCGGGCACGACCCCATGCCGAGGTAATTTGAATCCTTACCTTAGATCGGGCTTAGATTTCGCTGAACTTGAGGGAGTTGGGCTTGCGTCGGTCGGCGGTTTTGGCGTATGCTAGCGGGGCGTGCTCATCCAGCGGTTCCCGCAAGGCGTCAATCAGGAGTGGGGGGAGTCATGCGCGCACAACATCGCCTTTGGTTTGCCACTTTTGTATCGGTCTGGGCATGGACCGGCCAGGGTCTTGGTTCGGCGCGGGCCGCCACTTTTTCATTGAAGGCGGTCAAAGTCAATGCGATTTCGATCGAGGCGACGAACGACGTTGCCGTCTTTCCCGGCGATGAGATCACGGTGGAGTGTTTTCTTTCGGGATGGGACACGGACGTACCGGGTGGGGGCTTGGACACGTACCAATTCACGATCGATGGGATCAACAGCTATTTTACGGGGACGAGTGGGAGGGTATTTCCGGTGGGTTTCGCAGCGCCGCCGGATTTGACCTATTGCGACCCGCAGAACCCGGTGTGCCCGCCGTCGACGCCCGATTGCCGCAACATGCTGGACGGGACGAGTCGATGCACGCACCGTTGCGAGACCCACTCGGACTGTCCCCCGGCGTATAACCTTTGTCAGCCGGAGGGTGTGTGTACGGACCCGGAGCACAATCCGGGCCCATACGCCTTCGTGGACGCGTCGCGCCCGGACTTCGCCCATTATGGAGCGGGTGGGATCTGGGTGGTTCGCAACAGTTTCACGATCCAATATGCGTACGGAAGCGCGGCGGCGAGTTTTCACCCCCCGGACCCGGGCACGCCGGTTTACGCCGGGACCTTGATCCTGGAGGTATCGGGTGACGCCGCGGGGACATTTGTGATTCAGTTCGACGACACGATCCTGGACCCCAACGGATCATCGCGCACGTTTGTGGTTGTTGACGGGGCGGCCGGTACGATCCCGGTCATTGGCGAGCCATTACGAATCGCGGTCGGCGAACCGCAGGACCCCCCGGGTGGTGGGGCCACGTTTTCGCTCAAGGCGGTGAAGGTCAATGGCGTCCCGATCGAGGCGACGAATCACGTCATGGTTTGGGCCGGTGATGTGATTACGGCGGATTGTTTTCTGTCGAACTGGAATGCGAACGCGCCGGGCGGGGGATTGGATACGTACCAATTTACGATCGACGGGGTGAATAGCTTTTTTAGCGGGACGAGCGGGCGGGTCTTTCCGGTGGGCTATGGAGCGCCGCCGGATGTGACCTATTGCACGAATCCGAACCCGATGTGTCCGCCGGAAACGCCGCATTGCCGGTACATGTTGGACGGGACAAGCCGATGTTCGCTGCGCTGCGATGTGGACGCGGATTGTCCGTCGGAATATCCGGAATGTCGGCCGGAGCACGTGTGCACTACCGATGACCACAACCCGGGGGCGTACGCATTCGTGGATGCCTCGCGGCCAGATTTCGCACATTTCGGAGCCAGCGGGATTTGGATTGTCCGCAACGCGTTCACGATCCAATATGTCTACGGAAGCACGGCCGCGAGTTTCAACCCGATCGACCCAGGCGTACCCGCCTACGTCGGAACGTTGACCCTGGAGGTCTCGGCGGACGCCGCGGGCATATTTGTGATTCAGTTTGACGACGCGGTTCGTGATCCTGTGGGAACTTCGCATACCTTCATGGTGATCGGCGACGCGGGAGACTTTTTCCCGCTCACCGGGGAGCCGCTCACGATTGAGGTGATCGATCCGCAGCATCCGCCGGGCGGCGGGGCCACGTATTCGATCAAGGCGGTGAAGGTCAATGGGGTGCCGATTGTGCCGACGAACAACGTGGCGGTCCGCCCGGGGGCGGTGGTCACGGCGGAGGTTTTCCTCTCGGGATGGAACCGGAACCAACCGGGCGGCAAGTTGAATACCTATCAATTCACGATCGACGGGATCAACAGCTATTTCAGCGGACCGAGTGGCCACGTGTTTCCCATGGGTTACAACGCGCCCTGGGATGTGCATGAATGCTCCTCCCCCAACCCCATTTGTCCCGTTGAAACGCCGGACTGCCGGGACATGTTGGACGGTACGAGTCGATGTACGATCCGATGCACCACGAGCGCGGATTGTCCCTTTGAGTTTCCCACGTGCCGGGCGACGCATGTTTGCGCCGGCCCCGGACATGACCCGGACGATTATCAACTCATTGATACGGCGAAGCCGGACTATGTGTTTGGCGGACTCGGCGCGGTGGCCGTAGTACGGAACGATTATACGATCCAATTTGTTTACGGGGCGACAATGCCCTCGGACCCCGTGGTCGAGGATTTGGGTTTTCCGTATTACGTGGGAACGTTGATGCTGGGCGTCTCCGATGACGCCCTGGGCATGTTTGTCATCGGGATCGACGAGTCAGAGGGATCGCCGGAAAGCCGCTCCTACGTTGAACTCGATGAACCGGGGAATGTTTTCTTTGCGGGTGGCGTGCCGCTTTCGATCAACGTGGTGACGGTTGACCCGATCCCAACGGTGTCGGGCTGGGGGTTGGCGATACTTGCCTTGGCCATGTTGACCGGAGCGAAGGTACGGAGCCTAAGCCGGTCCACCGATTCGTAAAAACACGACCGGTGCCAGGCGACGAACCTGGCACCGGCATGAAAACTGTTTGCGATCCTCGATGCCTCGAAGGCAACTGTCAATTTGTTAACGAGATACAGCCACTCATGCATGCGATGTGGGCTAAGTTGCAATGAATTCGACAGGTAGCAACGTCGGCACACGCCACGCCCCCTGCATCGGCGTTCAGACATGCGGTTCTGGATGTGTCACAGCCACGGGAGCAACGCAACGGATTCTGCCCCGGGATGGCATTGAGCTGACCAATTTCGTCTTCAGCTAGTTTTAGGCCGGTTTCCAGAGCTGCGCTGGCGAACGATATCTCCCTGAGCAGGGCATTCAGTTGGGGGTTGGTCATGCCCTCGGCGTTCGCGGCTCGCTCAATGAATTCCACGATCCTGCTGACGACGAGCCGCTGACTCGTGTTCTCGATTCCGATGATCTCCTCACGAGTCGGAAGGTCAGGCAACAGACCTTGGGCGGTAGCGGCCAGGGCCGCGCGGTCAATCGTCGGGGACGACGATATCTTGGATTGGTCCGCCGCGTTTTTACCTCCAAATGCCGCACCCGCACCGACAAATCCGGCCGCCGCAAACGTCACGACGATTACCGCCAGCCAACTCTTCTTCGTTCCCATCGACGCTTCTCCTTTCGTGTCCCTGAAACGCACAGATTCGCCCGCTTATCGAAGCATGACGACGAGGCTGACCGACCAGCCTCAATAACAACCCCTTTTTTGATTCGTGCCCGCTGGAAATCCGCGCGAATTTCGGCTGGGCACGTTTCGGAGTGCAGTCTAACCGTGGTTGATTCGATGCACAATCATTTTGTAGTAGGTTTTGGTCGAAAACACTCGGCCGTAGAACCGGTGTCGTCCGGAGCGCAGGTTTCAAGTTTCAACTGTTCAAGCGCGAGTGAACATGAACCGTGATTTGTTTCAGGTTACAGGCGTGCGCGACGATCTTAGCGCCGCTTCAACGATTCCTAGCCGCAGACATCGTATGAGGCGATGGGCACGAGCTCTCGCGTCCGGCGGGCCATATCCGAAGAGTCGTACAATTTCTGGTTCGCGGTCATGGTCACAACCGATAGGCCGGCGCGGAGTTTGCGTTTGAGCTCGCCGAAGCCGCGAATGCGGAGCAGGTTTCGGGCGACGTACTTCGGCCTTAGGTAGAAGGCCTTGTAGCACCTGACGAGCATTTCGCGGAGCTGTTGTCGCGTGAAGTTTTCCTCCCACACGGGCAATTCGAATCCGTCACGCGGGTCCTCGGAGAACTTGCGCCACACGTCCTCCTTGATGATGCCTCGTTCCAGTCCCTGAAAGTAAATCTCTGTGCCGGGGTAGGGGCAAAAGATCGTGAAATGAACATAATTGGGGTTCAGCTCTCGGGCGAGGTTCATCGAATCGGCGATATCGGACTCGGTCTCGGTCTGCTGACCGATGATAAAATAACAAAGCACCTCCATGCCGGATTTTCGGGTCCACTCGACGGCCTCGCGAACACGAGCGATCGTAGCGTTTTTCTTAATGACTTTGAGCATTCGATCGTTGCCGCACTCGACGCCATAGTGGATGCGATCGCAGCCCGCGGTTTTCATCCGGGCCAGCAGTTCCGGCGTCACCGTATTCACGTGCGCCCGCACGTCCCAGCGGAAGTCGATCCCCCGGCGCTCGATCTCGTCGCACAACTCGAAGACCCGGTCGCGACGGACCGTGAACGTGTCGTCGTAGATGAATGCCTCGCGGATCCCCATGGACAGGCACAGCTCCATTTCGTCGGCCACGTGTTTGGCGCTGCGGCAGCGGAACCCGCTGAGCACCGGTGAATACGGTCGGTCACAGAACGTGCATCGATACGGGCAGCCGCGAGAGGTGAACATCGTGGTGATCACGCTGTCGCGTCCCAACAGCGACGTATAGTCATTCACGTTGACCAAGTGTCTCGCCGGCATTCCGAGGGCGTCGAGGTCTTCGGCACTGGGGGCGATGCCATTGTTGATAATGTGGCCCTCGCCGTCCTTGTACACCAGGCCCTTGATCGCCGGCCAGGCGGTTGGCTGATCGAGGTTGTTCAACAGGTCGAGGAACGCCGCCTCACCTTCGCCCTGAACCAGAAAATCGACTTCCGGCCGGCGAATGGTCTCATCGGGATATAAGTGAACGTGCGGCCCACCGAGGACGATCTTGGCGCCGGGCATGGTCTCGCGGATCAGCCGAGCTGTCTTGAACACGTCGATCAGCGTGAAAGTCATGGCGGTGATGCCAACCACGTCGGCGGGCTCGCGCTCGCGAAGCGCGACAGCGAGCTGGTCGTACGTGAAGCGCGATGGCTGGGCGTCGATCACTTCGATGGAAAACCGCGAATGACTTTCAAGGTAACCCGCTAGCGAGAGGATGCCCAACGGTGGATTGAAGCCACGATGCTTCTCGACGATTGCCGGGTTTTTCCCGATCAGCTCGCTGAACCGCGGGGGATTGATGAGCAGGATGCGCCAGCGGCGATCGGTTTCGCTCCGGATCGGCGGGTGCACGGCTGAGGTCAATACGGAAAGGGATACCATGAGCTTGGCCTTACGGAGAATAGGACGGCGAGCGTTTGTCGATCAAGTCGGCCAGAAGACCGATGGCCAGCAATTGAACCGCGCCCAGCGCGAGTGTCACCGATGTGACGTCGGCCACTTGGCCCCAGACGATCTTCGAGCCGATGGCCAGCAACACAGCGGCTACAAACAAAAGGCCGCTGACCGGGGCGAAGACTTTCAGCGGCTTAAAGTACAGCACGGTGCGCACGATCAGCGACAGGAAATTCAACGTGTCGCGGACGGGCCGGATCGAGGATGCCCCGATCCGTTTATGGTAATCGATCGGCACATATCGAACCTCGTATCCATGCGTCAGCAGGGCCAGGGTGATGGTGGTGGTGAAGCTGAAGCCGTCCGGCAGCAGCGGCAAGAAACGCCGGACGAGGCTTCGTTTCATCACCCGCAGCCCGCTGTTCAGGTCTGGGATTTCCGACTCGGCCAGGTAACTCGCGAGCTTGCGGAGTACCCACTTCGCCGGACGGCGCTGCCACGGAATCTTGACCTTGGCGCCCGTGCGGGCGCCCACCACCATGTCGGCGGCGTCCATGACCTCGACCAGCTCGGCCAGGCGATCGTTGGGATAGGTCCCATCGGCGTCGGTGATGGCGATCAGGTCGTAGGAGGCCTGTTGAACGGCTCGCTTGATCGAAAAACCGTAGCCGCGATTGCGCCGGTTCGTTATGACCGTCAGGGCGGAAATCGCCTGGCGGGCAAGCGCATCGGCCGTCCCGTCGGTCGATCCATCATCGATGCATATGATCTCATGGGGTCGATGGGCTTCGCAGAGTGCCCGCGAGACCTGATCCACCGTGGTCGCGACGCTGTCCACCTCGTTGTAGCAGGGAATGATCACCGAGACGCCGCGCAGGCGCACGGGCGATGGTGATTTCATCGTCCGCATTGGCGGCCAACGGCGTTGGGTGAGGAGTTCGGTCATCTTGTTTCAGTTGAAACGGCACGGGATGCGGCTACCGCGAAACGCGTGCGCGGGCCCCTAATCCGATAATCGGTAGGGCGATGTTGACGCTTGAGATGCGCCCGCAACGTAACGCGGGGCGTGGTCGTCGCCGCCAACGAGCAGCAAAAACGGGGTCTGCTCGGCGGAATCATCGGTGATTTGCACGGACTGATGAGCCGTTCGCGTGAATGCCAGTAGGGTGTCAGCCCTTTGCCAGGCTTCCAGATCACCCCGGGGCAAGGCCACGTCGTAATCCCAAGGCTCTGACTCACCACGGAGTTGGACGGGAGTCGCAATGAGGTAGGTTTGATCGGGCGAAGGCAAGGGCTCGCGCCGTTCGACGATGTCCACCGTCGTATCGCGCCACCAAGTCGGCGAATCGTCGCCGGCCGCGACGCGAAGGCGGGCACGGAGTTCCGGCGGGAAGAGAATCCGAAACCGCCAGTACGTCGATGGCGTCATGAAGATTTCGCGATCACCTGCAAACGGGTATGAGACGACGAATCGCCGAATGGCTTCGCCGATTCGCTGGGTATCACGATTTCGGAATCCGCCGATATCGTTCGCCGAGAGTGCGAAGAAGCCGAGGCCCGCGAGAGGTATGACCGGCCAGCATCGCGTCGCCATTCGCGGGGATGCGAAGCGTTCAAAGCCCCTGGCCACCATCCACGCGAGGCACAAAGTGAATGGGATCATCGCCGTGATCAGGTGTCGTCCGTGAAAGTGAGGGAACAACTCCCAGCCGTTTTTCAGGCTGATCGGGAACATGGCCAGCGGGAGGAACACGGCCAGTGCCCACCCGGCGAGAAACCGCGTGGTTCGATTCAGAAGGCAAGATCCGAGAACGACGGGCCAGAATGCGGCGCCGATCAAGCCCCATCCTGAATCACCGAGACGAAAAGGCAGCATCGCCCGTTGCCACAGAATCGAAGCCAACGGTCGATCGCCGATGACTTGAGTTCCCGTTGCCGCCGCTTCGGATTGGGAGGATAGGTGGGCCCGCAAGTTGAACATCGCATCGCCGCTGGTGCCGAGGTTGGCGAGTGCATCCGCGCCGAGGCCCAGAACGATGCCGACGCCGACGGCCACGCACCATGTCCAGCGGAATCGTCGAGCTTTTTCCGACCAGAAAACGCCGATCGCAAGGATGAATAATACCACCGGCGCGGCGAACACTTTTGTTGAGATGGCAATCGCCGTGCACAAGCCGGCGCCAATGGCAGCGATCGCGAATCGCCATTGGGATGCCGTGCGGAACGCTACGACGGCCAAGACCGCTGCGGCTGTTGACCAGAAACATGCCGGTAGATCTGGATAGGCCGTTGTGGAAAGCACTCGAAAATAAGGTACGACGCTCAACAGAGTCGCGGCGCACAAACCCTCCCACCAACCCCACAACAACCGACCGAGGAGTGCCACGAGAATCAGGCAGCCGATTGAGGCCGCGAATGTCGGAAGGGCAACGGCCCATGTGCAATCACCAAAGACGGCAAGTGAAACGGCTATGGGCAGGATCATTGCGGTACGGGCGTAGTGGTGATGCAGGCGCTGGATCGTTTCGCACTTGATGACAAACTCTGCGGCGGAGTAATAGCCCGCGTCGTCGGACCCGAGCCAACCCGTCGGACGAGCTAGTTGGAGGGTGAAGCTCATAACTGTCAGCACGATGAACCAGGTCATGGTCCATGGCGGAGGCCGCCAATGGAGTGGGACGTGGAAACCATGCCCGCCGGCAGTGGGGTCCGTTTTTTGAGTGGGTCGATCATTCATGAGAGGTCAACGGGGTGATGGGATTTGCGACGTGGGAAACGATTGACGAGGGGAGGGAGTTTTCGCGAGGTTGGTGCGCGTTGTACGCCTCGGCCACCAACGCTAGCGGTGTCGACGCGATCACGGCCTTCCATGCATGCCGTTCATCATCGGTCGAGCACTGATTCAAGCCAAAGGCGGACCATTCGTGCGCTTCGGCAACGCGTCCCTCGAAGAGACGCCGCCGGGCGCAGAACATGGCCGGCCCGGACACGGCGGCGTCATCCGGCAATCCGGCCAGCAATCCCGTCAGGGCAAGCATCAATCGGTCCGCCGCGGTGATCGATGCGTCGGCCGAGGGCGGGTATTCCAGGACAAACAGACCGTGGAACGGGTGGACGCGAATGGGGTCCATCACATGACTCGGTGTGGGTATCTGATCTTCATCCCGGTACATGCGGCTGTTGTGGCATAGGACCCAGACTTGATTTCCTGAATCGCTCCACGGTCTGCGATCCAGAGTGTCAACGCGTGTATCCCATTCGATGGGAAGGAACCCTGCGGACTTTCGGAAGTATCGGTTCTGGCCAGGCACGATCGGATGGTACACCGGTGGGCACGTGTCCGAGGCCACGACTGCCAACGCATCTCCCTCCGCCGCGTGCTCGCGCAGGAACGTCAAGGCTCCCCGCCAATCTCGCTTGTCCAAGGTAGTCAGTTGATGCCACGATCCTCGAAGCATCGGCACAGCGACGATGGTGAATACGGCGCCGCTGAGCAGCGTTCGGCAGCATCGGCCGGCCATGCCCCAACGGGGCATCGTCCTAAATCCCAGGGTTGCCCGCCTTGGCGGGCTACCCTGGGTCGCAAGATGGCACGCACCAACAACCCCATCGGGGTTGTGGCTTGGCATTTGGCAGTGATCAACACTCGCCGATTCAGTCATGAACGCCGGAAGGTAGGCATCGATGGCGAGCGTATTCGGTGCGCCCATCCAAGTTACAAACACGCCGATCCCAGTGAACAGGGGGATGGACATCCATAGCATGTACTGCGGCTTAGCGTCCAGGTGAGTCAGCAACGCGTAGACAATTGGGTATCCCACGACGAATGGCAACGTGGTGCAAAGCAAGATGGCCAGCCGCCGCTCGCTGCGGGCGAACACCGTGCGGATCAGTTGCGAAATGCCGATCAATCCCAGTCCCGCTATGATGCAAGGAGTGAATAAGCCGGAGGGCAGGGCGTGGAGTGTTCGTTCCGTGTATCCGGCCAGGATCGCCGAAAAGCCGTCCGCAATGGTCGCCACGGCGCGTAGCCATAAACCCTCGGCGCTCGGACTGACCGCGTTGGTCGCGTGGCGCCAAATGACAATAAACACCGGTGCATAGAAAACGTATGCCGCGCCCATGCTGACTAGCGCACGGCGGCTGATGCCAGGTTTTCTTTGGGGCGGAGCAACGGACCCAAGTGCGCCCGCGCGTGACCAATGCGACCAGATCACAAAGAGCAAGAGCCCGAGGGTGATCCAATGGGGCGCGTCCCATCGAGTAAGCAGGAGCAGGTAGAGCGCGGCGCTGAACAACGTCCACGCACGTTTCGTGTCGCGCTGCCATGCCCAGTTCCATGCGAGCACCGTGAGCAGGCCAAAGAAAACGAAAATTGTGTATGGCCTGGCCTCTTGCGACATGGCGACGTGCAAGGGAGATAACGACAGCAGTATGCCGGTCACGACGCCTGCCCACAATCCGCACATCCGCCCGGCCCAATAGGTCAGCAGGGCGACGCTGCCGGTGCCGAATACGGCGGCCGGGAGCCGCACCCACCAATCTGATGACAGCCCCAATCGATCGAGGGCGGCCCCAATGAGGTAATCGAGCGGCGGCTGCACTTGATCGGCGGCAGCGGATACGACCTGGCGCCACGGGAATGAATAGGATGAAACCTGGCGCAGCTCGTCGACGAAAAGGCTTTCCGAGTCGAGTCCGTACAGGCGCAGCAATAGCGCGAATAGGGTAACGATGCTGATGGCCAGCGCGAACCGAAACGCGGTCGGCTCCTCCGTTTGCGAAGGTTCTTTCCACTGCCCCGTCGATGTCACGGTGGGTTCCGGCTGCATGATCGATTCGACCTGACCGATATACGCTTGCAACCATGAGTTATCGGCCACGACGATTAAGGCCTTGACGACCAGAAGATGATAGAAGTCATTGCAGATAGGGGGACCGGCGGGCTCCATGGAACACCCGGGCGCGGCATCATGGACCTTTCGTACGCCAGGGCCCGGGCGATCAAGCCGGCATTGCAATATCGATACCGAACCCGGGCGGCGGTTGTGGTTCGAGCCGTGCGGCGATGGCTGCCCGGACGTCCGGTCCGCCTGCTCGAGGTTGGCGCCGCGGATGGCCGGACGCTGGTCGAGTTTTCAGAGAGCTTCGGCCGCGGTGAATACGTGGGAATTGAGCGTGATGCCAGCCTCTGTCACGCCCACGTGCCCTTGCCGCCGGACGCGCGGATCATCCATGGCGACGCCGCCGAGCTTCCGCCTTGCCTCGCCGACGGCTCGTTTTCCGTGGTGTCGATGCTGGCGCTGCTCGAGCATCTGCCCGACTCCCAAGCGGCGCTGGCCGAGGCCTATCGGGTGTTGGAACCCGGGGGGCTGTTGGTGGCCACCTGCCCGAACCCGTGGTGGGACGCGGTCGCAGGGCGGCTTGGCCTAGTGGACGGCGATTTCCATCTGCGGGGAATCGATGAACGCATGCTGGCCGACCAAGTGCGATCAGGGGGATTTGAGATCGCGGAAGTCGGGCGCTTCATGTGGGCGCCCGTGGCCTTTCTGCCCTATTTGCGAATTCCGGTTTCACCGTGCGTCGGGCTTGCGTTCGATTTTGTCGCGGGCCGACTGCCGGGACTTCGGCGGTTGTGCGTGAACGCGTATGTCGTCGGTCGAAAACCGAGCGTCCTGTCGTTCTAGGGTAATCAACGCCCGCAGCGCAACCCAGTTCGCCAGCGGCTTGAGGATGAAATCAACCCCGCGCATTACCGGCACAAGCGGGGTGGGAAGCAGGCAGATTCGCTGAAACCCGCCGGTGAATAACCAGCTCAACGCCGATCGCCGCTCCACCTTCAGCAAGTGTAGTGTCCGAGGCAGACGATCGCGTTGCGGATGATTATGAGGGGACTCGAAGTACATTCGAGGCAGGGCCGCGTTGCCTTCGAACGCGGTCTTGCCATTCGTGAACGGCAATTCCGCGTTGACATTTCGATCGGCGCCTTCGTGGTGAATGTGGCGGTAGAAAAGATAGCCCAGGGCGCTCGTCCAGGGTTCGAGCATCACGATCCGTCCTTCCGGCCGAAGTACCCGGGCGGCTTCGTCAAGGAATGATCGAGGTTGGGGCAGGTGATGGAAGACGTCGATCATCACGAGGTTGCCGATTTCGCCGTCGCCGAAAGGAAGCCGAGTGCCGTCCACGACGCGATCGATCCAAGGGGAGGATTCGACGTCGGTGGCGATCAGGTCGGGGCAGAATGCCTTGAAGAAGCCGGGGCCGCTTCCGAGTTCGACGATGGGTCGTTGATGGCCACAGCGAGCGAGAATGTCGCGGAAATACCCTTCGTACACGCGGCGCAGTGACGGCTTCTTCCCCCACACGCGCCGATGTCGTTCGAGGGTTTCCCTGGTGTCGGGACGATCGCTGACGCGATGAGGTGTTGAAAGGGATTCCGCTTGGATGATCGAGTCGGTGGGCCAAGTCGTCTGAATCGTCAAGATGACTGCTCCGAATTCCTTGCGCTACGACGGTTATCGGCCCCGTATGGTGTGGGCTTTGGTACCCATTTTTCAGCCGGTACGGGGAAGTACCGATAAGCATCGAGACCGCTAACTTCATAAAGGGTTCGTTTTGCGCGCGGAACGGGTCGTCGCCGCGACGCGAGCAGCCCTTACAAGCGGCTGATTTCAGAAAAGTGCCAATAGCATGACACTCGAACGCATCGTCATTACCGGTGGGCAGGGGTTTTTGGGCCGCCAGATCGTTCGCGCGTGTCGTGAAAGCGGATACGACGTGAAGGTGTGCAGCCGATCGACGGGTGTGGACCTTCGCGATGGAGCCGCCTTTGGCCGATGGCTTTCTGCGATGGCGCCGAAGTGCGTCATTCATTGCGCCGCCCACGTCGGCGGAATCGGCTACGTCGGTCAACACGCGATCGACGTGTTCAACGACAATCTCCGAATCTCGATCGGATTGATGGAGGGGCTGCGGACCGCGCGAATCTGCCGCCTGCTCACGGTCATGCCGAACTGCACGTATCCCGGGCAAAAATCCATCTATCGCGAAGACGAGTGGTGGGACGGGCCGATTCACGAAAGCGTGCTCATGTACGGCCTGCCGCGAAAGACCTTGTGGGGATTGTGCAAAACGTACGGGGACGGACTGGGGCTGGAGAGCGCTCATCTGATCCTGCCGAACCTTTACGGCCCCAGCGATCATTTTGATCCGTATCGCAGCCACGCCTTGGGGGCTTTGGTACGAAAAATCATCGAGGCCAGTCGGACGGGTGAGAGCACGGTTGAACTGTGGGGCACCGGAAAGCCAGTCCGCGAATGGATGTATGTCGAGGACGCCGCTGCTGCGATCGCGCGGTTCCTGTCGTTATGGTCCGGGCAGACGGGACAGTCGGAAGTGGGTCGGGCGCCCGCGGCGCGATCGGCGGTGGAGGGGCGGGACCACCCAATATTCAACGTCGGCGTCTGCAAGGGCGTTTCCATTGAAACCCTGGCCAACATGATTCGTGACGCCGTCGGCTGGGACGGGGCTTTTGTGTTCGACGCCACGCGACCCGACGGAGCGATGACGAAATTACTGGATGGTTCGCGGTTTCAGAAGCTGACCGGATGGTCGCCGCGCGTCAGCTTGCCGGAGGGTATCGAACGAACCGTTGCGTGGTATCTGGCCAACGTGGAGAGCGAGCAAAGCCATGCGTGTGCCGGAGTTTAGCCCGCTCATTGACAAGGCCGAAGTTTTTCAGGTCCTTGAGACCCTGGAAGACAATTGGCTGACCGAAGGCCGCAAGACGCGCGAGCTAGAGGAGCGGCTGGCCGGCTTTTTTGGATGCCGACGGGTGCTGATGGTCCCGAACGGTACATTGGCGATCTTCGCCGCCCTGAAGGTATTGGGTATCGGTCCCGGCGACGAAGTCATCGTGCCGGATTTCACGTTTTTTGGCACGGCGTCGGCGGTGATCCTGACGGGGGCCACTCCGGTATTGGTTGACGTGGACGAGTTCGACGGCAACATCAGCGTTTCGTCGGCGGAGCGGAGTTTGTCGCCGAAGACGCGGGCGATCATCCCGGTGCACATATATGGCCAGTCGTGCGACATGACCTCGGTCATGGCTTTGGCGCGGCGATCGGGCTTGTTGGTCGTGGAGGATGCCGCCCAGGGAGTGGGGGTGACATTCGGCGACAAGCACGTGGGAACCTTCGGCGACATCGGCTGCGTATCCTTCTTCGCGGACAAGACAGTGACCACCGGCGAGGGCGGGGCGCTCTTGCTCAACGATGATCGACTGGCCGAGGAATGTTTGTATTTCAAAAACCAGGGCCGGCTGCATCGCGGGACGTTCATCCATGATCGGGTGGGGTACAACTTCCGCATCACGGACATGCAGGCGGCCATCGGCCTGGCGCAGTTCGCGCGTGTGGACCGGATCATCGCGAGAAAGCGGGAAATCCGACGGTTGTACGAGAGCCGGTTGGTGGATTGTCCGGGCATTCAAGCGGCGCGGGACAACGGCTTCGGCGAAGTCGTGCCCTTCCGCGTGAATATCCTGGTAGGTGATCCGGACGGCATGGGCCGATTCCTTCGCGAGCGGGAAATCGGCACGCGTCGCTTCTTTTACCCTTTGCATTTGCAGCCGTCCCTATCGGCAGCGAACTCCATCGTCTGCGAAAAGCCGATCGCGTCCATTCGCCTCTTTGAACGCGGCCTGATGCTGCCGACAGGATTGGACCTCACCGAAGAACAAATTGGCTATGTCTGCGACAGCATTTGGGAGTACCAGACGGAGTACGTGAATCGGAGAGAGCCTGACGCGGGTACGCCAAAGGAAAAAGGGACCTCGTCCGCCCTCCGAGCCAAGAACCCAATGTGACGTTGCGACAGTCGACGAACGCTGGCCGGCCGATATGCCCAAGACCGCTTTCAGAAAATCTCGCTCCGCCAAGACCGCCTGCCGCCGAGCAGCTGAGGGTTCGCCGAATTCTTCGCCGCGCCGAAGCGGTAGGGCGGTTGCTCGACCCGCACGCGCGGAGCGAAGTGCATCGTCCTTGCTGCGACGTGGTTCAGGCCGATTGGTTCGGCCTCCGATCAACCTCGACCGATGGCGCTCGCGCAATCGCTTTTATCATGAACGAAAGGCTGAGTACCTCCGTTTCATCATTCCCGAAGGTGAGTCCGTTCTGCTCATCGGATGTGAAGACGGTGCGTTGCTGGAGGCCCTGCGACCGTCGCGCGGGTTGGGCGTGGACCATCGCCCGGAGTTCATCGCCCTGGCACGCAAGAGGACTCCGCAATTCGTTTACGCCCTGTCGAGTGATCTGGACTGGTCGGTCCGCCGGACCTTTGAATACATCGTCCTCAATGACGTGGCCTGCGAAATCGAGGATTTGTTCGTCTTCCTGCAACGGGTGGCAAGACATTGCACGCCGACTTCGCGGGTGGTCGTCGTGCAGCACAATTATCTCTGGCGGCCGCTGTTTCGATTAGCGGCGTGGTTGGGGCTGAAGCGTCCGGAGGCCCGACAGAACTGGCTCAGCGCCGGTGATCTTCGAGTGTTCTTGGATGGGGCCGGCTTTGAGACCATCGAGGTGCGTTCTAAATTGTTCTGTCCCGCGCGGTTGCTCGGCCTTGGGTCGGCCATCAACTGGGTCGCCGGGATGTTGCCGTTCGTGCATCGTCTAGCCAGCGCCGAATTGCTGGTCGCCCGGCGGCGCGATTCGGCGAGAACTCTGCCCCGAAAATCGGCATCCATTGTGCTGACCACTCGCGATGAACGGGGCAACATTGAGCCGTTGGTTCGCGCGATCCCGCGCGTCGGCACGGCAACTGAGATCATTTTTGTCGAAGGCCACTCCCGCGACGGGACGCGAGCGGAGATCGAACGCGTCATCGACAATCATCCAGCGAAGAAGATTCGGCTGGTGATCCAAGACGGGGAGGGTCAAGGCGACGCCATCCGCAAGGGGTTTTCCGAGGCGGAGGGCGACGTCATCATTCTTCTGGAGGCAGACCAAACCACCGCCCCGGCGGATGTGATCAAGGCGTTCGACATCATCGCGTCCGGTCGAGCCGACTATGTAAACGGCAGCCGCTTTATATACCCGCGCGACAAGGGTGCCATGCCGTTGTTTAATGCGATTGGGAATTGGTTGTTCGCCGCGTGGTTTACATGGTTTCTGGGCCAGCGGACTTCGGACGTGCTCTGCGGGCTGAAAGCGATCGACCGGCGGCAGTTTCAACGACTGGAAAAGAACTGGGGCTTCCTCGGTCTTTTCGACCCGTTTGGAGATTTCGAGTTGATTTTTGGCGCCGCGCGGCTCGGCTTGAAGATCAGCGAGGTGCCTACGCGATACGGACGCCGTTCGTACGGTCGCCCCAAGACCAAGGTGTTCAGGCACGGCATGATGCTGCTTCGAATGGCCTCAAGAGCGACGAGGGTTTTCAAATGCCGGTAGCCCCGGTCAAGCCCACTCTTGAAGCTCAGGATTATCACGATCGCTTCGCCGCGGTGTACGACACGCTCTACCGCGAACGGGACGTCCAGGCGGAGGCACGCTTCGCCGCCGAACTGCTTGATCTGACCGGCGATGGTGTTAAGCCTGCCCGCGTGCTGGACTTCGGCTGCGGCACGGGTTCCCATTCCCTGGCGTTCGGCGAGCTAGGCCTCATGGCGACCGGCTTCGACGTCTCACCAGCCATGGTTGCCCAAGCTCGAGCGAAGGCCGAATCAGCGCGTGATACGGTGGTGTGCTTTGAGTGTGGCGAGTTCGCCGACCTGTGCGGTCAGATGAACGGACACCGCTTTCACGCCGCCGTCAGTTTTTTCAACGTCTTCAACTGCATGGATTCGCCGATGGCCATGTTGGACAACCTTCGGCTGATTCGGAGCGCTCTCCGGCCGGGTGGGCTTTTGCTGATGGAGGTTTGGAACGGAGCCGCGGTCTTCACGGATTCGCCCCGGCCGAACGTACGGCACCACGCGGTGGATGGCTCGCCGGATCGCGAGATGGTCCGGATCATGGAGCCCGAAGTCGACCGCGTCGCCCAACGGTGTACGCTGCGCTATCGCGTGCTCACACTCGATCGGGGCGAAGGGCGCTTTATGGAGTTTGAATCCATCCACCGGCTTCATTTTTTGACGCCGGTTCAATATCGCCATCTCTTTGAACTGGCGAAATTCGAGCTCGTCGACGAGTTTCCCAAGGGGAAAGCGGGGGTTCCAGTCAGCGATCGCGACTGGTACATCAGCTACCTCGTTCGCCACCCGCGTTGAATGACGGTGTCGGGTAAGGCAACCCTTACGCCATTGTTGATGGTGGCCGGGCACTTAGAAGTCCCTCTTCGACGCTCGCAGCCGTCAACTCGTGCGGCGTGCGCGTGTCAAAGAAAAAAACAAAGGGCGCGGTAATGGAGACGCCATTCCCCATCACCGCCCCTGTAAATCGGGCGGAAACATGGCACTGACCGCCGAGGCGGCGGCGCGCACTCGCTCGATGACTACTTGCCTGGGTTACTCACCGGCCGAGAAGACTCTCGTCGGCCCCCAAAGCGTTCAAGCCGCCGTCCCGTTAGCGGGCGTGATTTTTAGACCATTCCCTTCAGGCCGGACAGCGGCAGCACCTTGACCTTGCGGCTGGCCGGCTTGGCCTTGAACATCATTTCCTCGCCCGTGAAGGGGTTCACCCCACGGCGAGCCTTGGTCGCTGGCTTGCGGACAACCTTGATCTTCATGAGACCCGGGACCGTAAACACCCCCGGTCCCTTGTTCAGGTCCTTCTTGATGAGGCTGGCCAGGCCATCAAACACCCCAGCCACTTGCCGCTTGGAGAGGTCCGCCGCGGCGGCCAACTCGCCGAATACTTCCGACTTGCTTCGTGCTCTTGCCGTTGCTTTCTTTGCCATTCTTTTGTTCCTTTTCGACTGTTTCCTGGCCAATTCCGTGGCCGTTTCGCCGAGAATTTACGGCTGCGCGGGCGGTAAAGCAAGCATTTTTACGGAAAAACTAGGGAAAAATAGAGATTTTTCTCAGGGTGATGAATCAGTCTCTCCATGAAAAACCATCAAAAAATAGGGGAAATCGATCAAAATCACAGCCATTACGGTCAGATTCGATGCTCGATGTTTCTTCGGTCGGCGAGAAAATGATCAAAAAACGGGCGAAAACCGACGGTTGCCGAAGGGGTTTTCGACCGTTTTTGATCGCTTTCGCGAGATTCTCGGGTCAGTTCGTGTCTTGGTCGATTCTGGACGCCGTGTAAATCATGCCGTCAGGCCGGGGCTGCAACTGGCGCAGTCCGTCGTCGTCGGCGGCGCTTCTTGGGGGCGCCAGGTTTGGGCGCGGCGGCCTGTCGGCTTTCGGCACATTCCGCGAGCTCCAGGGCCTGATCAGCGGTCTTGGCGAATAGATCCGCGTTGACTTCCTTCCACAGCCCATCGGCTCGGTTGAACACCCCGCCTGAGACCATGATGTTCATCGTCGGGTTGACCCCGATGTCTCGAATTGTGTCCGTCAAGCGTCGAATGCCCGGGACACCGGCGGGCTGGGTCCCGAAAATCAGCAGGATTTGGGGTTGCAGCTTCCCGATCAGGGTCAGAATCTCATCGTTGGGAACGCCGCCGCCGAGAAAAAGAACCTCCCACCCGCGAGATTCAAACAGATCGGCGCACATCTGCGCGCCCAACTCTTCGGACTCTCCCTCCGCGCAGGTGATAACCAGCCGCTTCCCGTTCGGGGCGGCTTTCGGCAGATGCATTTGGAGTTGATCGGCGACGGAACGGTTGATTCTCGTGGCCATATGCTCCGATGCGGCGTTGATTCGGTCGGTGCGGAAGAGCCTTTCGACTCGTTCCATGGCCGGCCAGAGGAGGTCGTAGTAGACCAGAACAGGGTCGGCGAGCTTGGTGACTTGGCCGAGAACGAATTCTCGACAAGCGGATCGGTTTCCGACCAGCAAGGGAGTCATGTATTCGTCCACGAGGCTTGGTGAGGGCATATGAATCGCTCCCGATTGCGACGGAAGTCTGTCGGCGCACCGAGAAGGTGAAGGGCTTCCATCCCCGCCGAAGGCAATTCCGAAGCCGCCATGATCGAAGCCGGTGATCCACCCGGCGAAAAAGCACGTGGTTCCGAAAACCCAAGCGGCACGACTCAAATTGCCAGTCGATCGTTAATCTGGGTATTTCGATGAACGCAGGTTTTTATCGTCGGAAGCGCGGAAAAATCTTGAGGCGCACGAGGACCGCATTTTTACCGGTCGAACAAAGACTCAGGTCGTCCCCGCAAAGCGCGGGAATTGCGCGACCACTCTTTCGGAACTTCCGCATGGACAAGCCAACGTTGGGGGCGATACGGTATTCATCGTAAGACGGAACCGGCGATCATCGTAGTCCATCTTATGAATGCAATTCATCATGTCGTCTGAACTTCTGGCCGAACGGATCCTCCGCTTTGTGGGCCGAAAGGGGTACCGGCCAGGGAAGCTTAACGAGCTGGCCCGGGCGTTGGGGATTGGTCAGGAGGAAATGGGTGACTTCCACGCCGCGTGCAAGGCGCTCATGCGGACGGGTCGGATCGTGCTTGGGGTTCAGGATGCGTTGACGCTTCCACCACCGGTGGGGCAGGTCACGGGCACCTTTCGAGCCAACCCTCGCGGCTTCGGTTTCATCGTTCCGCAATCACCAAGCGATCATGGCGATGTATACGTGCCGGCGGGGGCCACTGGCGGCGCAATTACCGGGGACTCGGTGCAGGCGAAAATCGTTCGCCGGGGCAAGCGCGACGGGAGAATGCGCTACGAGGGGCGGGTTCTCGAAGTCTTGCAACGGGGACAGAGCCGTTTTGTGGGAGCGCTGTGCCGCGGGCTGGGCCGATGGTTCGTGGTGCCGGACGGGAACACATTGCACGTGCCCATCATCGTCGGTGATTCCACGGCGAAGTCGGCGCGGAGTGGCGATCAGGTCGTCGTAGAGATCACCGATTACCCAATCGAGGGAGGCGAGGCCCGCGGGGTCGTCACCAAGGTCCTAGGTCAACGCGGGGCCCCGGGCGTCGATTCCCAGAGCATCATCGAACAGTACCAGTTGCCGGCCATGTTCAGCGACGCGGTGTTGAGCGAAGCGAGGTCCGTCGTTGATGCGTACGATCCCGTTAGGGAAGCCGAGGGGCGGCTCGTTTTGAGCGGGCTTACGATCATTACGATCGACCCGTCAGACGCCCGCGACTTTGACGATGCCATTTCATTGACGCGGAACGCGGATGGCACGATGGAGCTGGGCGTACACATCGCCGACGTGGCCTATTTCGTTGCCGAGGACGGGGCGCTGGATGAAGCGGCGCGGGAGCGGGCGACGAGTGTATATCTGCCTGGGACGGTTTTGCCGATGCTGCCGGAGTTGCTTTCGAACGGAGTATGTTCCTTGCAGGAGCGGCAACCGCGTCTGACTAAGAGCGTGTTCATTACCTATGACGATGATGGCAAGGTCCGGGGGGCGCGGTTTGGCAACAGCGTGATCCGATCCACCAAGCGATTAACGTATGAGCAGGCGAGTAGAATCCTGGAGGGGCATGCCGGGCGAACCAGCGCCAAAGTCATAGCTCTCCTTAAGGACATGAGCATTCTAGCGCGGGCGATCCGCGGGCGACGCCTGCAAGAGGGGATGTTTGAACTGGACCTGCCCGATGCGGAACTGGTCCTGAACGATGAAGGCGAGGCGGTCGACGTTCAGCCGGCGGACACCAGTTTTTCGCACAAAATCATCGAGATGTTCATGGTAGAGGCGAACGAGGCCGTGGCCCGGGAGCTTTTCTCGCGCCGAATCCCGTTCCTGCGGAGGATTCACGATGAGCCGGAGGAGTTGGGTGACGGCACGCTGCAACGATTTCTGGGGGCCCTGGGACATCGGTTTCCCAAAAACCCAGACCGGTTCGCGATCCAATCGTTGCTGGACAAGGTGCGTGGCCAGGATGATGCTTTCGCGGTTCATCTAGCTATTCTACGGTCCATGAAGCAGGCGGAGTATTCGCCGCAACGAGTGGGACATTATGCGTTGGCGAGCGAGCACTACTGCCATTTCACATCTCCGATTCGCCGTTATCCCGATCTGACGGTTCATCGGCTTTTTGATTGGTGTTTGGCTCGTGCCGGCGCCCCGAATTCGGCCTCTCCTCCATCCACCGATTCCGACGAGTTACAGCGACTTGGGGCCCACTGTAGTACGAAGGAGCGCCACGCCGAGGCCGCCGAGCGCGAGTTGAAACTGGTCCTCACTCTACGATTGCTGGAACAGCACGTCGGCGAGGAGTTCGCCGGGGTCATAACGGGCGTGGCCAGCATCGGGTTGTTCGTGCAGATCGAGCGATTTCTGATCGACGGCCTGGTGCGTTTCGGCCAAATGCCGGATGACTGGTGGGAAGTGGATGCGTCTCACGGTGCGGTCATTGGTCAGCGGAGCGGGCGGCGGTTTCGCGTGGGAGATCGACTGCGCGTGGTCGTGGCGCAGGTGAATATTTCCACTCGGCAGCTTGACCTAAGTCTGGTGGAGACGCCGGGGTCCTCACATAAGCGACGGGGCCGTGCCGGGGGTGAAGAAAAGGCACGCGGTGGAATCAAATCAAGGGGACGCGACCGAGTACCTTCGAGACGGTCGGCGAAACGTGGGCGCCAACACCGCAAGGCATAGCACGCCGCGACTTTGGATTTGCGTACTCAGCAGTCGACCAAGACTCCGGCACGTTTTTCAAGTGTATCTTTTTCGGCTGCCGGGGACGCTGCATTGTGCCAGCATGGGTGCCCAAATGTGATGGCGTCGAAAACACGAGCAGTCTAATGAGTTACGTTTGGGTGCCATCCATGGATCACCCAGCCATGATGGAACACCCTAGTTAACACAATAGGTGGACCAGGTAGTGAATTAAAGCATCCGAATGACACTACCCTCTCCCGATGGCGCCTTTCAGTTTGGAGGCGACAACCGCGATCTATTCCGATCATGGGATTGTCGCCCATAGAGAGGGCTGTCTCGCTGATAACCACCGCGGTGAGTCACTATCGACTGCCTGGTTTTCAACAATGCACTGCGCTCACCATCATCCCAGATGCTCTGAAGATTGACGCTTGCACTTTGGAGCAATTGGACGTAGCGTGCTGCGTCTGGTTGGGTCAATTTGTTTTTTTGGAGCGTATGAGATGGCAAGATTCAGATGTCCTAAGTGTGATCGATCGTTCGGAATGCCGGCGCATTTGGCGCGGCATATGAACACGATTCATGGCGGCGGCGGTCGCCGAGCCTCCGCGGGGAGAAAGATGGGCGGGCCGAGAAAAGGGCGACGTGGCCGTCCCGCAGGCAGATCCGCAACGAGAGCAATGATGGGCGGTGGCGCCGACAGCGTGATTCAGGCGATGAGGGATTATCACGGTAGCTTGGTAACGCAACGCTCCACCCTCGAATCACAGATTTCGTCGATCGAGGGCGCGCTCAACACGATGGGCGCGTCGACCGGCGGCGGGATGTCGGGTCGTCGCGGCCGCCCGGCGGGGCGCCGAGGCGGGGCGCGGAAGCGCCGCGGGCCCGGTCGTCCGGCGGGGAGAGGAATGCGCGAAGGGTCGCTGAAGGATAGCATCCTGAAAGTGTTGCGGCAGCGAAGCCGTCCCATGACACCGCGCGAGATCGCCACGGCGGTCAAGTCCTCCGGCTATAAGACGAAGTCGGCGGACCTGACGAAGGCGGTCAGCAACGCGCTGCCAGGGATGACGATGGTCGGGAAGGCCGGCCGGGGGCTTTATCGCACGTAGGAACAGAGCCAGACGGGTGCGGGTTCGCCGTAGCCCGCGGGTACATTACAATAGACCGCGTGGCCCACGATGAACTGGAGTTTGTGGACTGGTTGCGTGGCCGGCAGTCGTCGCATCGCGACGTACTGCTGGGGATCGGCGACGACATGGCGCGGATCCGGGTCTCGTCGCCGAGTTTCCTGTTATCGAGCGACATGCTGCTTGACGGGGTCCACTTCGTCAGCGGTCAGCACAGTTGGGAGCAAATTGGGCGCAAGGCCGTCGCGTGCAGTCTGAGTGACTGTGCGGCGATGGCCGTGCGCCCATTGGGCGCCGTCGTGTCACTGGCGTTACCCTCCGCGATGAGCCTCGCCGATGTGCAGCGGTTGATGCAGGGGATGTTTGCCATTGCCGCCGATTTTGAAATGGCGATTGCCGGCGGCGACACCGCGCGATGGGATGCGCCGCTGGCCATTGACGTAGCGATTACGGCCCGGCCATTTGAGGGCATTGAGCCGGTGACACGCAGTGGCGCGGTGGTGGGCGATGGGTTGTTTGTCACGGGTCCGCTGGGCGGAAGCATTCTGGGAAGGCATCTCGATTTCAATCCGCGTGTGCAAGAGGCGTTTTTTTTGGCATCGGCGTGTGGCGAGCGCCTCCACGCCATGATTGATGTGACGGACGGGTTGTCCCTGGACCTGTGGAGGATGTGCCGGGCGTCGGGAGTGGGAGCGGAACTTGACGAATCCCTCCTTCTTGCGGTGGCGAGCGACGACGCTAAGACGTTGTCTCAACGCGACGGTCGACCGGTGTTCGATCACGTTGTGGGAGACGGCGAGGATTTCGAACTGCTGCTGGCGGCGGGAGGCCCTGGTGAGATTGCAGGGGTGAATGTGTTGCCGGTGGGTCGGGTCACGGGGTCTGGGTTGACGATCCGGAGGCGCGACGGCCGCACGGAGCCGTTGACACCGAGGGGATATCTCCATTGACGACCACAGAGGTGGCCCGCCGAATCACGACGTCAAGCCCGCAGGAAACAGAAAACCTGGGCCGGCGGCTCGGTGAACGATTGGAGCCCGGGGTATCCGTTGGCTTAGTGGGTCCGCTGGGCGCCGGGAAAACCCAGTTCGTAAAGGGAGTGGCGCGTGGGAACGCGGGTGGAACTTCATGCGACGTGACCAGTCCCACGTTCACGCTGATCCACGAGTATGCAGGGAAGCTAACGCTTTACCATCTTGATTCGTATCGACTGGCCGGGCCGAAGGAAATGAAGGCTCTGGGTTTGGACGAATTGGTACGCTCCGACAGCGCCGTCGTCGTCGAATGGGCCGATCGAGTGCGATCGGTGATGCCCCTGGATACTCTTTGGATCAGTTTCGCGGTGGTTGGCGATACGGCGCGAGAATTGCAGTTCGAGGCGGGTGGATCATTGGCGGCGGCGACATTGGCGCGAATGTCCGCATGAATGAACCGGCGGCGCTAAGGCGGATGACCAACTTGGCGCGACGAAACGGGCGGCGGCCCAGAGAATTGCGAAGAATCGAGATCGTCCGTGGATATACGAAGTCCGCGCCGGGTTCCGTGTTGATTCGGGCGGGCGATACCTGGGTGCTGTGCACGGCGTCGTGGGAGTCGAGCGTGCCCGCGTGGAAAAAGGGGGGGGGAACTGGCTGGGTCACCGCTGAGTATGACATGCTTCCGGCTTCCACCCACCAGCGCCGACAGCGGAGCCGGGCGAAGCTGGATGGCCGGACCCAAGAAATTCAACGATTGATCGGGAGGTCGTTGCGAGCCGTGGTTGACCTGAGCGCTCTCGGGGAAAATTCGGTGTTGATCGATTGCGACGTGCTGCAGGCGGACGGCGGGACACGGACGGCCAGCGTGACCGGCGCATATGTGGCCATGTGCGACGCGATAAGGTTCGCGAAAAGCCAGAAATGGCTCGCTCGGTCGCCGATTCGGCACGCGGTGGCCGCAGTCAGCGTCGGAATGGTCGGCGGCAAGGCGCTGCTCGACCTGGATTACGACGAGGACGTCGTCGCAGACGTGGACATGAACGTGGTGATGACTGGAAATGGTGAGTTCGTCGAGCTCCAGGGAACGGGTGAACGGTCGTCGTTTACGCGGTCGCAGCTGGATCGCTTGGTGCGATTGGCGGCAGGGGGCATTGGACAGTTGTTCGTGATTCAACAGCGGGCGTTGCGGAGCCGGCTTCGATGAGGGGACGGCTCACTTACTGGACGGCGTCGCCGGTCGGTCGCGGCCGATGGACAGTGGCGTTGCCTATTGTGAGTGTTTCTTTGTGGGCGGCGTTGCCGGTCGGATGCGCGGTGAACGGAGCTCACGCGGCACCCGGATCCAAGCCGCGGCCGCTCGCCGGCGGGAAGGGGGCTCCGTGGACTTTGCAGTGTCTCGAGGCCCGCGGTCCGCGGCGGGTCCAGACGATCGAGCAGATCGCGGAGACGCTGCGGCGGACCGCGGGGGTCAGGCCGGATGACGTGTTCGTACGCGATGAGTCGGACGGAGCCGCCCGGCTCTATTACGGCACGTACTATCGCAAAACCGATCCGAAGACCGGCCGCCGATCGGAGCCGGAGCAGATGCGGCGCGACATCGGGCTCTTGAGGGATCTGGCGAGTGAAAAGGGTCAGCGCTTTTTCGTGCAGGTGTTCCCGGTTCGCATGCCGATGCCCGACGTCGGGAATCCGGAGTGGGATTTGCGCCGGGCGAACGGGACATATTCGTTGCAGGTCGGGGTGTTCGAGCCGACCGATGAATTTTGGGAATACAAACAGGCCGCCGTGGATTTTTGCGCGTACCTGCGAAAACAGGGGCGCGAAGCGTTCTACTTCCATGGGACCGGGTCGAGTTCGGTTACGGTCGGGTTGTTCGGTCCGGACGCCTTGGTCACGAAGCCGGACGGAAAGACGTACTACGCGCCGCAGGTTTTGGCGTTGCAGAGGGACGAACTGCTCAAATACAACCTGCTCAATGGGGCGATCTATCGGGTGCGCCAACCATCGGGCGTGAGCGCTCCGGTCGAATCTCGTCTGGTTGAGGTGCCCCGCCGTGAATGAGGGCGAGACGTCCGCAACCCAGCGAACGCTGGTTGTGGCCACGATGAACCGGGGAAAGCTGCGCGAGGTTCGAGACCTGCTTTCCGGCTTGCCGGTCCATCTCATCTCGCTGGATGAATTCCCAGGAATCGCCGTTGCCGAGGAAACGGGATCGACGTTTGCCGAAAACGCGGCGATCAAGGCGCTGTACTACGCCCGTGCGACCGGCCACTGGGCCCTGGCGGATGATTCGGGCTTGGAAGTGGATGCGCTCGATGGCGCCCCGGGCGTCCGTTCGGCCCGCTACGCCGGTAGCCAGGCGGACGATCGGGCGAACAACATGAAACTCCTCAATGCACTGCGTGATGTACCTTCGGAAAAGAGGACGGCGCGATTCTTTTGCGCGATGGCGCTGTCGAGCCCCGAGGGTGTTCTGGCCACGGCCGCCGGCCGCCTGGAGGGGTTCATTGGAGACGAACCGCGAGGCGCTAATGGCTTTGGATACGACCCTCATTTTTACGTGCCCGAATTGGGAATGACGGCCGCGCAAATGCCGCCGGAGCAGAAGAACTTGATCAGCCATCGGGGGCAGGCGCTAAGGGCTATTTTGCCGGAAATCGAGCGGCAAGTCGCCCGTGCCGCTCACGTTCGGCATTGATTGCGCGTATTGCCCGCGACAGAAAATCGGGCTGTTTTTTGTTGCGACGGCGAAATCGGAAGCTACAATTCCGCGCACTTGGTGGAACTTCGGTCGTTCGTAAGTCATGGAGCGTGAACTGATGGAGCAAACGTTTGTCCCGCGGCAAATGTTCTTCACGAAGGGCGCCGGAAAGCACCGGCAGAACCTTCAATCGTTTGAGGAAGCCCTTCGCGACGCCGGGATCGCGGCCTACAACTTGGTCCGCGTGAGCAGTATTTTTCCGGCGGGTTGCAAAATCATTTCGCGGGACAAAGGGATCGCCCTGCTGACACCGGGACAAGTCGTGTTCTGTGTCATGGCCGACTCGCGCACCAACGAGCCTAACCGCCTGGCGGGGGCCGGAATCGGCTTGGCCCGCCCCGCGAAAATGGCTCAGCACGGGTATATTTCCGAGCATCATGGCTTCGGAATGACCCAGAAGGCCTGCACGGACTACGTGGAGGACATGGCCGCCACGATGCTGGCGACGACGATGGGGATCGATCTCAACCCCGACACCGCTTACAACGAGCGCAAAGAGACCTATCAGGCGAAGGGGCTGATTATTCATACCAAGGCCGTCGTACAGACCGTTGAGGGAGACAAGAACGGGCTGTGGACGACTGCGTGTGCGGCGGCCGTGTTCCTTTTGTAATGAGCCACGCCGCCCGCGATTTGCGACATTTGGCATGACGCACCACCCACACCATCACCAACCCGGGGAGAACTGCCCCGGCAAAACGGATTGGTTCGATGCACCCAGCATCGAGCCGCTCTCGCTGCGCGGGAACGACGCCGTGGCGGACATGATCGATCGGGTTTTCGCCCGCAGCGGGTTCAACGGGCGGCGGCTGGCTGAGGGGGCCCAGTTGTACCGGCGGATGCTGGAGGCCGACGCGACGGTGGCGATCACCGTGGCCGGGGCGATGACGCCCATCGGAATGAGCGGCGTCTTTACGTCGTTGATCGAGGCCGGTTTCGTTGATTTTTTCATCGCCACCGGGGCCAACTTGTATCACGATCTGCACCGGGCGTTTGAGTTTCCGATGGTGCAGGGCAGCCCCGACGTGGACGACAACGTGCTGGCCGAGGACGGCGTCGCGCGGATTTACGACATCTTCATCGGCGAGGAATCGACGCTGATGGCCACCGATGAGGTGGTGGTGAAACTGGCCCGGCGGCTGGACATGAGCCAGCCGTTTTCGACGGCCAAGCTGCACCACGCGCTCGGACACGGCGTCATTGAAACAGCGCCCCACGCCGAGAAGTCGTTCGTGGCCTCCGCCGCGAAATATGACGTGCCGATCTACACCTCGGCACCGGGCGATTCATCCTTGGGAATGAACCTGATCGTGCCGCAGTTGCTCGGACGGGAAGTACGGTTGGATCCGCTGCTCGACGTGATTGAGACGGCGGCGCTGGTTCGTGACGCGGAATCGAACGGCGTGGTCCATCTCGGCGGCGGTTCTCCCAAGAACTTCTATTTGCAGACGCAACCCACGCTGCACCAGATTCTGATGGATCCGTCCAAGGGTGGTCACGACTATTTCCTGCAATTGACGACCGATTCGCCGCAATGGGGCGGCCTTTCCGGTGCGACGCCGGGCGAGGCCCGAAGCTGGGGCAAGGTAAAAGACGCCTACCGGAACAATGTTGTGGTCTATTCGTGCGCGTCGATCACCTTTCCATTAATTGCTCAGTACGTACTGGCTCGCGTGAAGCCGCGGCGTCAGCGACGGCTGTTTCAGCGGCTCGAACAAATGACGCAGGAGCTGCGCGACGTGGCCGCGAACAGCTCGGAGCTTCGTAAGCAATACCCCGATCTGTTCTCCGGTGCGTAAGAGGCCATGAACGCACCGCCTTTCAACTTTCTCGGATTGGAACCGCCGCATTGCGATTACAAGTCCGCGAGGTTCGCGGTCTTGCCGATCCCCTACGATTCGACGACCAGCTATCAAACCGGCACTCGCGGCGGACCGGAGGCAATTATCGCCGCCTCGCGGCAGGTGGAGTTGTTCGACGAGGAAACGGGCGGCGAAGCGTACAAGGCTGGAGTGGCCACGCTACCCGCGATGGAGCCGAACATGGCCGGTCCTGCGGCGATGCACGAGGACATCTTCAAAACAGCCAAACGGGTCGTGCGCGATGGCAAGTTCCTCTTCGGCCTTGGCGGAGATCACAGCGTCAGTTCCGGGCTTGTGCGGGCGGTGATGGGTAAGCATAAGAAACTGTCGGTTCTACAGATCGACGCTCACACCGATCTTCGTGATTCGTACCAGGGAACGCCGTATTCGCACGCCAGTGTGATGCGGCGGATCGTTGACCTCGGGGCGTCCATCGTTCAAGTCGGAATCCGCAGCGTTTCGCCGGAAGAGGCCCGCTACCTGCGCCAAACCGGCCGAAAGCCGATCACGGCCCGCGATTGTCATACAGACGACAACTGGGTTGATCGGGTCATGGCCGGGCTTTCGGACACCGTCTACGTCACGATCGATATTGATGGGTTCGATCCGGCCTATACCCCCGGCACGGGCACGCCGGAGCCGGGCGGGCTTGATTGGTATCAGGTGACGGGTCTGCTGCAACTCGTGGCCGCCGAAAAGAACGTCGTCGGGGCGGACATTGTCGAGGTCATCCCCATTCCGGGTCAGGCCGTCACGGAATTCCTGGCCGCGAGACTTGCGTACAAACTAATGGAGTACGTCGTGGCGAAGTGAACCGCGCCGTTGCTGGGCGGGTGGTCTTCACGCGCTATAACGCGCCAACACTTGCCGAACCGCGCCGATGAGTCCGTTGCGGGCGACTGAAAACTGAGCGGGCTGTTCCTCTAGCCACTTCTTACGATCCTGTCCGACTTCCTTGGAAAGCTCGTCGCCCAGGCGAAGGTCTTTGATCGATACTTCGCCCTTTGCCAGTTCGTCCGATCCCATCACGACACAGAGCGTCTTGCCCGTGTCGCTGGCGTATTTGAACTGCTTGCCGATCCCCTGCGTGCCGACGTAGAGCTCGGCGTTGACGCCGGCCGCGCGGATTTCAGCGGTTATCTTCTGGTATTCCCCGGTCAGGCTCTTATCGATCCGCGTGACGAGAACGGGCGCGGTCGTTGGCTGAACATCGATTTTCCCCAACGTGCGGAGCGCGGAGAGCAGACGATCGACGCCGATGGAGGCGCCCGTCGCCGGCACCTTCTGACCAGTGAAGCGCTCGACAAGATCGTCGTATCGCCCGCCGCCGAACACACTGCCGAACTGCCGCTTGATGCCGTCCTCATCGAGGATGTCGAAGGTCAGGACGCCCTCGAACACCGGACCGGTGTAGTAGGCCAGTCCGCGAACGACCGTCGGATCGATCACCACGCGATCCGGGGCATATCCCGCGGCGTTTAACGCCTCGTCGATTTCGCGCAGTTCGTTCACCCCTTCCTGCCCCACGGCGCTGTCGCCGACGACCGCGGCCAGTTCATCGCAGAGAATGCTGCGCGCTCTCGCCCGACCGGCGGGACCCGCTTCGATGGACAAATACCACATGACCACGTCGATCTGCGAGGTGACTAATCCGACTCCCTTGGTGAAATCGCCGGATTCGTCGCGCCGACCGGGGCCGAGTAGCTGACGAACGCCGTCCAGACCAACGCGGTCCAGCTTGTCGATCGAGCGGAGAATGTCCATCGCGCCATCCGGCGGCAGCGCCGATTGTCGATGAACGGCCTCCAGAACACCGTTGAGCACCTTGCGGTTGTTGACCCGGACGAGATAGTCGCCGCGCGAAATCCCCAAGGCTTCCAGCGTATCACACATGATCATGCAGCATTCGGCATCAGCCAGCATGGACGCGGAGCCGACGGTATCGAAGTCAAACTGGTAAAACTCTCGGAAGCGCCCCGGACCCGGCTTTTCAAGCCGATACACCGCTCCGACCTGATAACGCCGGAACGGGCGGGGCAACTCCGGGTTCATGGCCACAAAGCGGGAGAGCGGGGCGGTCAGGTCATAGCGCAGGGCGACCCACTCTAAATCGGTGTCGTCGCGATCCTCGTCCTTAAGCTGGAAGGCGAAGACGCCGCCGTCGGGCCGGTTGGCCTCGGGCAGGAACTTGCCGAGCGCGTCGACGTATTCAAGCGCTGGCGTCTCCAGAGGAACGAATCCGTACCGTTCATAGACGGCTCGAATCCGGGCGATCATCCGATCGCGAGCGAGCACGTCAGCCGCGGTGATATCACGGAAGCCCTTGAGGCGGCGCGGTTTGGTAGGCTGTTGGCCGGCGGTCTTGCTCACGAATTCACTCCGATGTTGGCGTTGCGAAGTCTAGCGAACACCGAGCGAATTTGCCACAGAGTCCGCGGAGAAGAGAAGCGTCGTCGGCGAAAAGCCGAGAGAGTCACGGCCGCGGCGCGTGGCGGGCAAACCAGTCACGCAAAGCTTCGACGAATGAGTGGACGTCCGGGGAACCTGGGACCACTTGCACGGTCATTCCGCTGGAGCGCGCCGCCTCCGCCGTGGATGGACCAATACACGCGACGACGAGCGCGGCGCCATCCGACTCCAGCTCGTGGTAGCGGTGAACGGCTGAGGGGCTGAAGAACAACGCCGCGTCGACCCCCTGTCGAAGAGCGCGGAGCGCGTCCACCCGCGGCGTGACCGGTCTTGTTTGGTACGCGATGAGATCGTCAACGGTGATTCCGGCCGAACGGAGTTTGTCCGCCAGCGTCGACGGGGCGAGATCACCGCGCGGCCACAAGACGCGGGGGGGCGATGTTGGGTCTCGAACGAGACCGTCAGCCAGCGCCGCTGCCGTGTTCCCGGCCGGCGTCAGATCGGCCCGCAAACCGCGGCGTCTCAGGGCCTGCGCAGTTGCGGGGCCGATGGCAGCGAGCCTACAGCGACCCAAGTCTCTCGCGTCGCGATCCGATTGAACCATCCGTTGCCAGAACCCGGTGACTCCGTGTGCCGAGGTGAAGATGATCCAATCATAGTTCGCCAGGCGTTGAATGGCGTCATCGAGCACGGGATTCGCTTCAGGGTACGAAATCTCGATCAACGGGCATTCAATCACCGTGGCACCGTGTGCTTCGAGCGAGCGACGCAACGCCGAGGAGCGCGATCGCGGACGTGTGATGACGATTCGGCGACCGGCCAATGGAGTCGCGCGCAATACCGAAGCCGCCGCCGGTTGTGGCTTCGTGGATTGCTCCGTCCCAATGAAAGGAAATAGGCTGGATCCATCGATCAGCGCCTCGGCGGCGACGCTGCCAATCACCACGACCAGGGGCGCCGCGATACCGATGCGATCCGCATCATAGGCAATCGTTGCCAGCGTGCCTCGCACGACTCGCTGTCGGTTTGTCGCGGCCCGCTCGATACAGGCAACGGGGGTTGTTCGATCGCGACCGGCGCGGATCATCGACGTGGCAAGCTCGGCGAGATTGGCCCGGCCCATCAAGACGACCACCGTATCGAGCCGCGCCAGCGCCTCGAAGTCGAGCGGTATCGCCCCTCTATCCCCGAGCACACTCCCAGTCACGATGGCCACCGAGCGCCCGATTTCGCGCCGCGTGACCGGGATTCCCGCCGCGGCGGGAGCGGCCAGGGCACTGCTGACCCCCGACACTACGTAGCACCGCACTCCGGCTTCGCGACATGCGGTCAGCTCTTCGAAGCCCCGCCCGAAGACGAACGGATCGCCACCTTTGAGCCGAACAACGGTCAGACCGCGTAACCCTCGATCCACGAGAATGGCGTTGATTTCATCTTGGGTGATCCGGGTCTGGCCGGCTGCCTTACCAACGTCGATGAGCTCCGCGTCGGACCGAGCGACGGAAAGCAGGTCGCGACCGATCAGGCGATCATATACCACGACGTCAGCTTGACGGAGCAATCCAAGACCGGCAACGGTAATCAAACCGGGGTCGCCCGGTCCGGCGCCGACGAGATAGACAATGCCGCGGGAATCGCTCATGCCGAGCCGACGGCGACCGTGTGCTGCGGCATCCGGCATGAAACGGTCTCGGTTGCCAAGGCCATGACGACGTCGCCGATCCGACGGTCGGTGCCCACCGGGCGATCGACAATCGTCCAACGACCGCCGCGTTCGATCGGTACTTGAGCGCCATCCACGGATGACGGTTTCGCAGCCGCGCCGCTGAAGCCCAATCGTTCGGGTATGTCGTGGCGAACGTGGTAGCCGTCGGAGATCAGGAATGGAATCACAATGAGGTGACGGTTTCCTGTCCGGGCGCGCAATGATTGAACCGATGGCTCTTCATCGAGAAAAGCCGTGAAGGTTTTCGCGGCGATACCGAGCCGTTCGATCTTCCTGCCGAGTTCTTCCGTGGAACGGCGGCTCTGTTCATGACGCGTGGTGCCGTGGCCAACGACGCCAATGACGGTCTCCGCCAGAGGCAACAGGTGCCCATTCGCCAACATCGCGACGCGATCAGCTACCATGTCGAGGATCATTGGGTGTGTCCCGATCGGCGTCGTGATGTGAACGTCGAGCGTGGCGAAGCGAGGATGGCGACGCAGTTCCCTCGGCAGCACCACGTCGCTGTAGTAGCCGTCGCTGGTCATGAGCGGAACGACAATGACTCCAGTCGAAGACACCTGGCCAAGTACCTCGTCAAAGCTGGGTTCGCCCTGATGAAACGTGGCGACGACGTCGTCGAACCGGCCGCTGTTCCTCAATGACCGTGCCAGATTCCGCACGTGGTCGTTGACACTCGTATCATGGCGTGAGCCGTGGGCCGCTATAATCAGCGTGGTCATGCCGCTGCCACCGCCGAAAGAAGGGTTCCGGCCTTGAGACGAACGATCTGTCGATGAATTCGGCGCTTGTCCTCAAGCGTCAATGGTACGACCCGTTGGTTCGCGCGATGGATTAACGCTGAGATGCGGCCGGCCACGAGCCGTTCTTGTCGCCACCGGTTGAACCGTTCGTGCTCCTCCCGAACGATCGCCTCTGCCAGGGTAACTCCGCTTGTGATCGTTGCGCGCCCGGCCAGCAGTTCGTCGAGGTGCCAGAGGTTCACGCCTTCCATTCTGGCGATCGCGGGATCGACGTTTCGCGGTACGCACAAATCGACAAGGTGCAAGGGACGGTGGCGTTCGGAGCTGACTGAGGTCTGATCGATGACGTATGATGGCGCGGATGTACAGACAATCACGCCGTCGGCGTCGACGATGGCTGCGGCAAGCCCCTCGAACGGCACATGGATCGCGCCAAAGCGGTAGGCGAGCGCGTCGCCACGGTGCCGATTTCGCCCCACAATGACCCTTTTGGTCCCGCGTCGGGCCGCATGCGCCGCCACATCCGCGGCCATATGACCGCTACCGACGATAACGATCGACGCCGTCGAATCTTGCGCTAGCCCCCCGGTCACCGTTGGACCATTCCGACGATATAATCCAAGCACGTGATCAACGGCCACGGTCCCGATCGATTGGCCGCTTCGGTTCAGTTGCGTTTCGGCGCGCACGCGGCGTCCGACGCGGATTGCGTGGCGACCCAGCGCCGCCAAAACGGGATCCAACGCCCGTATCTCGCCTGCCGCTGCATACCCCGTCCGTACCTGTCCAAGGATTTGAGGCTCGCCCAAGACGCGCGATTCGAGACCGGCGGCCACGCGAAGTAGGTGCTCGGCGGCCGACGCCCCGCGCCGCACCACCGTGTATTCCTCCAGCACGTCCAGAGGCAGGCGGAGCGATTCCGCCAAACAAGATTTCCAGCGCGAAAGGTCGGTGACGTCCGTTACCGCGTAGATCTCGCATCGTTCGCAAGTGGCCAGGATCATCCGGCCGTGGGCGATTCCGCCCAAGTGCGACAACATCTCCCGCTGTTGATCGGGCGTGGGTCGAACACGTTCTCGAATGGCCAGGGGCGCCGTCGCGCTGGTCAAGCCGATGTACAGTAAGTCCGCGTGCAAAGAGTGTTTTCCGTGTCGGACTTTCCATGTGGGACCGACTTTCCGGTCGGTCATCGGCATGCGGAAAGCCCACCCCGCGGCACCATCAGATTCCCGCTCCGCCGTGCAAGCCGCACTCCGTCTTACCGAACTCCGACCAGCGACCCGCACGGGTATACTCGCCCACCCGGCTGCCTTCCACCGCTTTCGTGCAATGAGTGCACCCGACAGTCGGATAGCCCTGCTCGTGGAGGGTATTATACGGCACGTTGTTTCGCTGAATATATGACCAGACGCGACCCCGATCCCATTCGGCCAGCGGGTTAACCTTGAGTAACTGATACTTCCAATCCCATTCGATGAGCTTCAAGTTCGCCCGGGTCTTCGATTGGCTCCGCATCAGGCCCGTGATCCACACGTCTGCCTCGGCCATCACCGGGAACATCGGATCGACCTTGCGGATCTTGCAGCACATGTCGGGGTCGCGTTTCCAAAGCTCGGGGCCGTAAAGCTCAGCCTGCTCCTCTGGTGTCATGGTCGTACCGCGGTTGACGAAGTTTAGGTGGGGATAGCGCTCCACCATCCGGTCGCGCAGCTCGTAGGTCTCCGGGAAGAAGAACATCGTGTCGAGATAGATGACCGTCACCGGCTTGCTGTGCTGCGCGTACATGTCGATCAGCGCACAGCCCTCCATCCCGAAGGACGTGGTCATGACCACCCGCTGGTGGCCGAATCGCTCCAGCGTCCAGGGGATGACCTTCTCAGCCGGTGAATCCTCGCAGATCGTGTCGAGGGGGGTTTGCAGGCTCGGTCCGTCGATCATGACCGCCCCGGGCACCCGTAACTCGGTATACATTTGCATCTCCACCTTCCGTCCTCCCCTCGTAGGGCAGGTCATCGACCTGCCGTTACTCATCCGGTGCCACCCAGGCCACCCAACCCCCACCCAACAAAGCGGCCCGCGGGAACGATCCCACGGGCCGTGATTTCCACCATTCTTAGGGCCGTTTACGGCCGCCCGCTAGATCGTTTCTCCCCTGACTTGGGGGCAACAACAGGCGCAGCAACAACCGCAGGCCATCGCCCCGGCCCAACCCATGCAACGTAGCCCATTATCGCACGCTCGCTTCATAGCCAACCCTGACAAGAACTCACCGAACAATCAACAGGTTATCCGAACCGGCGGACGAGGTCAAGCGCCAAAATCGCGTGATTCTGTTCCTGCTGCATTTTTTCCTTGACACGGCGTGGCGGAAGAGTATCCTCGGTCCGGATCGCCGCGGTCTCAATTGAGGCGAACCAATCAACAACCCTTCTGGAATGGAGCAAACGATGCGCTTTGGAAAGCCGATTGCAACGTTCGTCATCCTATTGGCAATCTGCCACATCAGCGTCAACACGCAAGCCCAAAATCTCGGCACGCCAACGTACGACTGGGTCCAACGGACTCCCCAAGACGCCCCATCCGCGCGCTATGGCGCAGCGGCCGCCTTCGACTCAGCCCACGACGGATTCATCCTTTTCGGCGGTTTTGGTTCCAGTCCGTCTTACAAAAACGACACATGGAGTTGGGTTGGCCCAGACTGGAGCGATACTCTTCAAACGATTCCAAACGGGCGGGACGGCCACGGCATGACATATGACGTCGATCGTGCAGTGATCGTGCTCTTTGGCGGATACAACGGCTCGTACTTTGCGGAAACGTGGGAGTGGAACGGTGTTTGGACCCTACGACCGCAAGCACCTATGCAACTTACAGCTCGCGCCACCACGCTGGTGTATGATGAAGCGCGTCAGGAGACGATCTTGTTTGGCGGGCATGGCGCGTCCGACGGGCTCTTTGGTGACACCTGGTCTTGGAATGGAACGCAATGGATCCAGGAAACGACAATCGGTCCGGGCGCCCGTACTAATGTTGCCCTGGGGTACGATCGAGTAAACGGAAGGGTGGTTCTTTTCGGGGGATCCGTACCGTCTTCGCAAACGCTATTGAACGACACATGGACTTGGGATGGATCAACGTGGATGCAACAATCCCCCACGACCGCACCGTCCGCGCGGAGAGGCGCTCTGATGGTTTTTGATGAACTACGTCAGACGGTCTTGATGTTCGGCGGTGAGACCGCGTTCAACCCGGCAGCTTGGTCGGATCAAACGTGGGAGTGGGATGGCGACAATTGGCTCCCACTCAACACGGCGACCAAGCCGTCTGGCAGATGGAATCACGCCATGGCCTATGACCCGAGGAGCGGCACAACGGTGATGTTCGGCGGTTTGCGCACAAACCAGGCCATTTTGGGCGACACGTGGCAACTTGGACCGGATTCGGACTCCGACGGTGTCCTCGATGCCGATGATAATTGTCCGGCGGTTGCCAACACGGATCAGGCCAACTTCGACGGCGACAGCGCGGGCGACGCCTGCGACGTGTGCCGGTTTGATCCCAGCAACACCACCGGGCCGTCCGAGGCGTGCATCCCTGCGACATCGAGTTGGGGGCTTGTCACCATGAGCCTCTTGCTCGCGTGTTTCGGCTCGATCGTCCTGCTACGGCGGGGTTTGGCAATGCGGTGAGCCGGCAGCCCCAATGCACGAATGTGGTGAGTTGGCTGAAGCCCTCTTCGTGCCTTCGATGCCTTCAACACTTCATCGTCTTCCTCTTTTTCCCGACCCGGCCCATGACCTCAACTTTCCCGATTGCCTCCATCGCGGACGGTACCTTGCACGAGGTATCGCCCATGTCCACGTCGACCTTGCCGATTCGCTCCGCCGCGGCCTTGGCCCTTCCCAACATCGATTTGATCGAAACTCCCACCGCGATCACGAAGCTGTTCATGCAATAGCGCACTCGGTTCGGCGCCGTCTTGATCTCCTTCACCACCCGATCCAGAAGCCCTTGAATCTCCTTCAGGTCGAGTTGGTCGTCCGGTCTCAGCGAGATCAGGCCGGCGTAGGTGTTCCAGCCGGCGGCGGCAATTGATTCCCTGGACGAATCCATCCATTCAAGCGCGAGTTCGCGGGCAAACGTGCTTTCGGCGGTCACCCAGGGGACCGTGTATTCCGAGATCATCGCCCAGGAGGCCGCCTTCGACCAAGCCTTCAAGTCCTTTTTCGACATTTTGGCCCCATCGACGACCAACCCCGCGAGATACATCGCATCGAGGTTGCCGGTGCCGTAAAGCTCCAGAGCCAGGGCTTGATCGCCCTTGATCTTCTTGGCCACGACCTTGAGGTCGCCGATTCTGACCCCGTAAAAATCACCCTCGGCGCCGTGATTGCGATAGGTCTTTCGTTGTTGTTCGTTGCCGAGTTTTTTGAGCTCGGCCATGACTTCGTTGAGCTTCATGGGATTCCAATCCTCACGACAAATCAGCTCGACCTCGGCACCATACGCTACGACGACCGGGAAGTCTCGACGTTTTCGCTCGGTCTTCCGCGTTTTGTGAATGGTATCGACTCTCCAAGTCGCCGACAATCCGTTTTTGCTCGATTTTTCTTGATGCAACGAGAGAAAAGCGGTAGCTTTGCGCGCCGCGTTTCGGCTTGCCGGACGCGCGCGCGTCTGATCGACGAGCCGATCACCATTCGATCTTGCTAAGGAGGCAAAAATGTCATCTCGCATGCGCTGTTTGGCGTGTTCCGCGTTTCTTGGTGCCACATTGATTTTTGTGATGCCGACCTTCGGTCACGCCTGGAGTAAAAGCGTGATCGATTCCGGCTCAGGCCCCGATTCCGACATCGCTTTCGATGGGTCGACCAGTAGGAGAGGCGTTAGTTACAAAGGGCCAATTGGTGAATTACGTTTTGCTGAGTCGACTGATGGGATCATCTGGACTACTTATGCGACGGGCACCGGTGTTGGGGACCGAAACAGCATTGCGTTCTCGCCAACGACACATCAGCCGGGCATCGCGTTCAATGTTGGCGGGCATGCGCTCCAATACATTGAGTTCAATGGTTCCGTCTGGTCAGGCGTTGAAAATGTGTGCACAGAGTCAGAGTGTGGTCAATATCCGTCGCTCGCCTACGACCCAGTTTCGTCGCAAGCCACCTTGAGCCGATTCGCATCCGTCCCGGGCGATCTTTACTTTTGTTCGCGCGTTAGCCCCGGATCATGGACGTGCGACATTGTGGACTCGGCGGATCGAACGGGAGGTTACGATAGTTTGGTCTATAATCCACAAACGCAAAGGCCTGCGATAGCGTACCAAAACACAACGCTAGAAGACGCGTTGTTTGCTTACTTTGACGGCAGCACTTGGCAAATAGAGCCAATCGACGAAGGCGACAACCCGGATGTCGGATTTGACAACAATTCGCTCGCGTTCAACCCCCTAAACAACGAGCCATGTGTTGCCTACCTGGATGGAACCAATACCGTTCGCCTTGCCTGTCGAAGCGGCGGATCATGGTCCGTTTCGGAAATTGGGTCCAAGGGTAATGCACGCTTCCCATGTTTGGCATTCGATGTTGACGGTGTCGCTACGGTTGCCTATATCGATACAACAAATGCCTATCTTTGGGCTGCGAGGGCTGAGGGTTCCAGTTGGCGACATGAGCGGGTGGACAACGGCGTGGGTGCACTCTCCTTGTCCTGCGCCATCAATCCGATCACGAACGAACCGTGTCTCGCATATTCTCGGCAAAATGGAGATCTTGTGCATGCCGAACGATTGGAGGACATTCCCGCTGTGTCTTCTTGGGGCCTTTTGGCGTTGACGTTGTTACTCGCCTGCGCAGGCACGATCGCCGTCGCGCGGCGTCTTCAGACCTCGACATAATCGCAAATCGTGACGGGTTTGGGAATCGGCAGTTGATCCTCGCGCAAGCCGTCGAGATGGAAGCGGATGCCTTCGCGAATGTTCTGCTCGACTTGCGCAATGGTATCACCCGTGGCCACGCAGCCCGGTAGGTCCGGAACGTACGCGGAATAGTTGCCGTTCGGTTTTTCGATCACCACGCCGTATCTCATGCGCAGACAAACAAACTAGGAATCTGGTTCATCATTGCTTAGTTTTCAGCCTGAAAGGCTGATCGAGCATAGCCGTGGGCAACGCCCACGGTCGACGCCCAACGGTTCTCGCGACCCTGAAGGGGTCGTCTCCAACCATTGGTAGACGACCCTTTCAGGGTCGCATCTCTTTCCGAACCGCATCCGGGGGCGGCGCTGCGCTTGCCCCCGGCTATGATCTTCCCGCCCTACAGGCGGGAGTAGCACTCGAACAGCGAGACACGCGAATTCTCACACGCCCATTCCGACCCTACGCTTAGCCCACCCGACATCGCGAGGGGTTACGTCGTCGCTTTCCGTCTTTTTCGGGCGGCCAGCTCGGGCGCCTCGCGGATGCAGGTCTTGAGAATGTCCAGCGACAACCCGAAATCGCGCCACGCGGACCGATTCAACTTCGCCGGAGCCACACCCACGTCTGGATAGCCGCGCTCATCGGGCCGCACGTTTTCCCAATTCTGGAACAAGCGGCCCCATTCGCTCGAAAGGGCCTCCCGAACCCGGTTGCGGCCGATCACCGGATACCAGAACGTGTCGTGATAGAGCACGCTGGCGATGTACGCCCACGGAGCCAGCCACGTCCGCAGCGACCATTCCAGGCCGCGTTTCAATCGCCCCCAATAGATCAAGTGCTGCATCCTGGCCGCGAAGGTCATTTCCCGGAACGGGCCGACAAAATGCCAGTTTTCAGCGGCGGCATCGAGATCGCCAACGACTTCGATGGCACTTGGGTTCCCGCATCCCAGACCAAGCTCATGCGCGAGGCGGATGAACTTCACGTCGCGCAGCGGATCGAAACCCATCAGCTTGGCCGCCACGGCGTCGATGGCCACTTGATCGGATGATGCCAGCAGGACGTTCTTGACATAGGGAATCATGCACCGCGGCCCCGGCCCGTCGCCGGCGAACGTGCCGTCCATCACCGCGAAGACGCCGCGGTGGATCTTCTTTTGGATCATCAGCAGATCGACGAGCGTTTCGTGAATGACCGGGTGCGTCCAATGGCGATGTTCGTTGAGCAGGCCGCCGAAGGCGTTTTTCATCGCCCCGGTCATGGTCGTGAACACATGCGTCTTGACCGTCGGCAAATGGATGATGTTCTCGCCGATGAAGCGCTTGGGGATGCTGAAGCCCTTCGGATACACGTTGCGAAGACAAAGGAACTTGTCGACCAGGTCACCGACGGCCTCGCGAATCGGAATCCATTCGTTCTCGTCCTCGTACAAGTGGATGTTCCGGAGGCCGTGGGCTTCCACCACCTGTCGCTGCTTATTCTCGTTTTCGCCGAGCCGGGCGTCGATCACTACCGTGCGGTTATGACAAGCATGGATGAGATCTTTGTCGTAGCCGTCGCTCTCCATCGCCCGAATGACGCCCTCCAACTGCCACGGCGTCGTCGAACTACCCGGATAGAAGAAATGCCAACTGATGTTGACCTTGAGGGCCGTATCGACGGACCGATCGATTACGTCCTGGTACCCGGCCAGGTTCATGACCCGGTGACAATCGGCGAGGACGGTCTCCGGAGACGTGCGGACGATGGCCACTGTTGATCGATTACTCATTCTGAAATCAAACCCCTCAGTTCCAGTGCAGTGCCGATCCGGCGACGGTTACTTGTTCACGAAAAAGCGGGTCAAGCCCTCCGGTCCAAACAGCGGCACCTGATATGCGATCACCAAGGCACACGCCGCCCAGACGATTATAGCGACCATCAAGGCCCGGTCTCGAAAGACGATCTCCGTCGGACCGCTGTACAAACCAAGTTCCGTCACCATGGCGAAACGGAATATGCCGTACACCACGATCGGCAATGTAAAAAACAGGTGTTCCTTGTGGAAGGGAGAAGGGTGCCCCGCCGTGTCCAGCGTGTACAGCAGGAACGTGATCACCGCGATACCCGCGGAAACGGTGATCAGATGCGTCAACAGGTCCGGCGTGTAGCGCACCAGCGTTCGACGATGCTGCCGAGCGTCCTCTTCGTTCCCCAGCATCACCACTTCGCACCGCCGCTTCCCGAAACCCATGAACAGGCACAGCGTGAACACACAGGCCATGAGCCAATCCGATGCGGGTACGCCCACCGCCAATGCCCCCGCCCATGCCCGCAAAACAAATCCGAGGGCGACGACAATCACATCAAGGATCACCCGTCTCTTCAGCGCCAGCGTATAGGCAAGGGTCAGCCCGAAATAGACCGCGAGCACGGTGGTGACGCCTCGATTCAGCAGCAACGCGGTGGTCAACAGGGCCACCGCGATCAGCACCGCGGCGACGAGAACCGCGGTCAGTGGCCGGATCGCCCCTCGTGCGACGGGTCGGTGGCGCTTGGTCGGGTGCTTCGCGTCCGCCTCCCGGTCGACGGCATCGTTGATCGCGTACACGGAACTGGAAGCCAGGCAGAAGGCCACGAAGGCGAGCAATGTCTGTCCCAAAGCTGTGGGCGAACTGAGTTTCAGGCCAGCAGCCGGAGCCGCGAACACCACCACGTTCTTGATCCAATGCGTGGGGCGAAGAAGCTCAATGAGGTCCGTGGACCGGGAGACGGTGGTCGGGGGATCGGCCGTTTCGCGCTCGCGTGTATTCAACGCGGTCGATCCGGCAGGTTGATGCTGATCCGTGGCCAGTGGCATCGTTTTGGATTATAGGGCGTTGCCATCGGGACGCACGCACGGATACGCTCGTGCGCAGGTGGCGCTTTCTCGTCCTTGCTATACGTATCGACTTGATTCACGGTCGAAATCGAGAGATGAAAAAAGAGCCCGCGCCGCAACGGAATCCGTCACGGCGCGGGCGCGATTCAAACTGCTTTAGCGTTCACTTCGGGGGCCGCTTGGACCCCATTTCAAGCTCGTAAGCAGTCTTACTTGTACTTGACCGAGCAGCCGTACGGATCGGTCGTCGCGGTGGCGACCGTCGAACCCTTCAGCAGGGCGCTGACCGCTTCTTCAACATAATTGCGGACGCCATCCTTCTTGGAGCCATCCGGGTTGTTGTCGATCGCGCCGGCGTAGGCCAGGATGCCTTCCTTATCGATCACGAACATGTGCGGCGTGGTCTTGGCGCCGAACTGCTTGCCGACCGTGCCTGCGGCATCGAGCAGGATCGGGAAGTCGATCTTCTTGTCAGTCGCCCACTTGGTGATATTGGCCTTCTTCTCCTCCGCGAAGTTGCTGGAGTCGATACCGATCCACTGAACCGGCTGGCCCTTGAACTTGGCAATCGTGTTCGCGGTGACGTTCGCGCCGTAGACGCGGTTGACGACCGGGCACTCGTGGTTGATCCACTCGAGCACGACGACCTTGCCCTTGAAGCTCGACAGCTTGACTTCCTTACCGGTCGTGTCCTTCAGCGCGAACTCGGGAGCGGGCTTACCGATCTGGGCACCGGTGCCGGCAGCGGCCATGGGCTTCGGCGCGGGCTGCGTGGCCGGCTGGGCTGCGGGCTTGGGAGCGGGCTTCGTCGGCTCCGTGCCGTGCTGCGCGAGCACCGTCGCGCACACCCACACCGGGAGCATGATCGCGGCCACTGTCGAAATACGGGAAACGTTCGTCCTCATCGTCTGGTCTCCTTAGAACCGTTTATCCTCAAATGTAGACCGACCGCATGGTCGGCCATGTACTCTTACGCTACCTTGTGATGGATGATCGAGCGGATTCGTGTCACTCTGCTGGAACCAAGCTGCGTCGTTCGCGGCGACGTCCGCGGCATCAATCAACCGCGCTCTTTTTCTTATACCCGTGATGCCGTCCCGCGCCGCAACACCCCAAAAGCCTCAACGCAAGTCTCAGCCCGACGCAACTCGTTCGAATCTCGTGTCATTCGGTATGCCGAATATCGACCGGATCACGAAGGAGGTATTTTGCGCGAACAGTCGGAAAACTGCAATGATTCCGTCCGTCTGTTACGGCGGGGTTACCTCATTTCCGCTGCGCACTTCACTCCCGTTTTGGCGCCCGTAAACCGCATTTTTCGGCCGCCGTTGGTCACAATTCAACCAGACGAGATGACTCCGTGACAATCATGAAACAATCCGAGCGGCCGGCGGTGGTGCTTCTTTCGGGGGGATTGGATTCCGCAACCACGGCCGCGATCGCTCGCGAGGGAGGCTATGCCCTTAATGCAATCACCTTCCTCTACGGCCAACGCCACGCCATAGAAACCGCAGCTGCCCAGCGCGTCGCGGGTGCCATCGGCGTGGCACAGCATGTTTTTCAGCATGTGGACCTTCGCGCCTTGGGTGGATCAGCCCTCACCGGTGACATCGACGTGCCCAAGTCACGCTCGGCGGCGGAAATGTTGAGCGGCGTACCTGTCACCTACGTCCCCGCCCGCAACACGATCTTCCTCTCACTCGCCTTGGCCTATGCGGAGATCGTCGGCGCCCTGGACATATTCATCGGCGTGAACGCCGTCGATTTCTCGGGATACCCCGACTGTCGCCCCGCGTTCATCACCGCCTTCGAGCAGCTCGCCAACCTGGCCACCAAGCGCGGAAGCGAAGGCGCCCGCTTCTCCATTCACGCCCCGCTGATCTACATGTCCAAGGCGGAGATCATCCGCCGCGGCATCGCCCTCGGTGTCGATTACTCGATCACCCACAGTTGTTACGATCCGAGCGTCGAGGGATTAGCCTGCGGCCAATGTGATAGCTGCATCTTGCGGCGACGTGGTTTCGACGAAGCCGGGATTGCAGATCCGATCCGATATGCGACAGCGAAATAGTCCGCCCGATCGATCGGGATGAAGCCGCGCCTTTCACATCTTCCGATCCAGCCGCCGGTACTGAATGGCCTCCAGTACGTGTTCTCCCTGGATCGATTCACTCTCGGCCAGGTCGGCGATCGTCCGTGCCACCCGCAGCACCTTGTCGTGGGCCCGCGCCGACAGCCCCAGCTCGTTCATGGCCTGACGCAGCGCCGCCTCGCCCGCCTCATCGAGTTGACAATGGACGCGCAAGGCCTTCGCGGTCATTCGCCCGTTGCTCATCCGCGGGTCATTGGCAAACCGACTGCGTTGCCGCTGCCGGGCGGTCAAAACGCTCCGCCGCATCTCCTCCGACGGAAGGCCGTCCTTGCGGCTGCGAAGATCGGCGAACGAAACGGCCGGAACCTCGATGTGAATATCGATCCGGTCGATCAGCGGCCCGCTGATCCGCGACAGATACTTGTCAATCTGCACCGGCGTACATTTGCACGGCTTGCGAGGGTCGGTGTAGTAGCCGCACGGGCAAGGGTTCATGGCCGCAATCAACATGAAGGATGCGGGGAAGTTCACTGTGTCGTGGGCTCGCGCGATCGTGACTTGTCCATCTTCCAACGGCTGCCGCAGCGACTCCAGCGCCGATCGCGAGAACTCTGGGAACTCGTCGAGGAACAACACGCCGTAATGTGCCAACGACACTTCGCCCGCCTTGGGGATCGTCCCCCCGCCGACCAGCGCCGGAATGCTCGCCGTGTGATGCGGCGTCCGCACCGGGCGCGTGGCCAGCAGCGCCACCCCCGGCCCCAACCCACCCGAGACCGAGTGAATCCGCGTCGTTTCGAGTGATTCCTCCAAGGTGAGTGGTGGGAGGATCGTTGGGACCCGCTTGGCCAGCATCGTCTTGCCCGAGCCGGGCGGACCGATCATCAGCACGTTGTGCATCCCCGCCGCGGCGATGGTCAGCGCCCGTTTCACGTGCTCCTGCCCGCGCACGTCGGCGAAATCGCAGTCATAACCGCGAGCGACGTTGAACACCTCGTCGAGATCCACCGACACCGGTTCCAGCGGGAGCTGCCCCGACAGGAACCCCACCGCCTGCGTCAACGACGTGATCGGGATGACCTCCATGCCCTCGACGACGGCGGCCTCGCGGGCGTTCTCGATCGGAACGAGCATGCCCGTCAGCCCCTGCCGCTTGGCCAGCATCGTGGCCGAGAGCACCCCCTTGACCGGCCGCACCCGCCCATCGAGGGCCAGTTCCCCGGTCGCGAGATATCGATCGTCCTTGTCGGCCACCACGTCCCCGTTGGCGAAGAGGATCCCCAAGGCAATGGGAAGATCAAACGCCGGACCCTCCTTGCGAACGTCCGCCGGGGCCAGGTTGATGACCGTCTTGTATCGCGGAAATTGATAGCCGGAGTTCTGCATGGCCGTCCGCACCCGCTCGATGCTTTCCTTGACCGCTGCGTCCGGCAAGCCAACGAGAATGGTGCCCGAAAACCCCCGCCGGGCGACATCAACCTCGATCTCGACGTTGACCGCCTCGATGCCGGAAAACGTGGCGCTATGCAGACGAGCAACCATAGGCGGGGGATTCTAACGCGAGCCTAACATCCGGGCGATAGGCGCCCGCTTGATGCGTAACGTGCCATGATCAATCAGAGCCGTCCGCCTTCGGCGGATGAGGGTGGCGTGGCATGGCCCACGCTTGCGTGGCCATGTTTTCGTATGCTGGGCGACGAGGGCCGGATCGCACGCTATGATATGGGGTCGGTCAGGCAGCTAAACAGGAGATGAATAGATGAACCGTTTTGATTTTCGTAATTCATGCGTAAGAACGATTCTTTTCATGGGCATTTCGCTCCTCGGAACGGGTTGCGAAAAGGCCGATTCGACCAAGGCCCCGGCGACGCCGGCCTCGACGGCCCAGATGGAATCCGCCCCCGATCCGCAAGTGCTGGCCATCCTCGCCAAGGCCGATGCCAAGGACGGCACGGTGGACAAGACCGTCTCGAAGTGTGCGTTGTGTTCGTTCCGAATGGACGGCACGCCGGAGCACAAGACGGCCTACGCCGGTTATACCCTGCACTTCTGCGCCCCCCATTGCCGCGAATCATTCGAAAAAGACCCCAAACAACGGACGCTTGCCCTCAAGCTGGAGCCCTAAGGATGGCGCGCTTCGTGTTGATTGCCTTTCTTGGATTAGCCGCAGAAAAGTCCATATCCGGCGAGCTTGAGCCACAAGCGCTGTCCAATAGGCTGACCAAAGCCGAACCGGTCGAGCACCTCCCTGATCATGTTCAAACACCCGAAGGCGAACTTTCTTTCTTTGCGGACTACAACGATGGAAGCCGGGTAGTTCTGTATCTGGTCAATCGAACGGCACGCCGAATTGGCTTCTTTGCCCAAGATAGCGACCCTTTCGTCAAGCTTGAAGCTTTGGATCCGTCGGGGGAATGGGAGCGGGCACAGAAACACCGCAGCTCATCGTGTGGCAACAGCATCATGTTCATGCCGTCGTTGAGGCCGGGCGAGTTCTTCCGTTTTCTCGGATACAGTCCCGGTGATGGTGAACCTCGCACCGTGCGGTACCGGGTTTTCCACGACACCGCATTCCTCTTGAACGACGACACGCCGGCGGACCAAGTTTTTTTCAGGGAAGACAGAGAGGCGATTCCATTAAACCTGCTGAGCAACGCGGGTGCGGGCAGAGTTCGAGCCGCCGATATTGAGGAAGCGCGTCGCGACACCTTGGCTATCCCGTTTGGGTCCTTTGCAACGATTCGGGATTTCGCTCTTGGAACAGCCCGGGGAGATTTTGATGGCTTTTTTCGCCCCAATGCCATCGAAGCCCTCGGTCGATTTCCAACAGATGAATCGCTGGCCCTTTTGCGAGGGTTTCTATCAGATAACGACTTCCAGACGAGCGGCGCGGCCATGAGGGCGCTGGCGAAGATGGCGCTGAAACACGAACCCGCCGAGAAGTTCTATCAAGAGCTATTGGGAGGTGATGACGCCCACCTCCAAGCAAGTGCGATCCTGGCGATGGATGGACGCCCCCTTACCGACGAGACCATCCGTTTTGCGAAAGAGCAGCTTACGCACGACGATCTTCACGTGCGCGCCGCGGCGATGTCGATTCTGGGTCGTCAGTGTAAGCGGGATGCGGAAATGAAGGCCTTTATCAACTCCCTTTATGATGATCCCGACCCGAAGATTCAGTCAGTATTCGAGATTGTTTTGTTTCCTACTTGCATCAACTACCAGGAGCGAGGTCGAAAGGACAAATCCCCGACCGCGCCCGCTCCGTGACAGCCGCGGTGCTGATTCATTCGCCATTCGCTATTCTTGGATTCGCTATTTGCTTCTAACCCATCGCCTCCGCAAACACCTTCTGCGCCGCGGCCACCCCAGTCCCTATCGCCACGTTGTAGCCCATGCCTTTTAGCGTCATCTCGAACGCCGCGATGGCGCCCAAGGTGTCAAACGCATCCACGTACCCCATGTGCGAAAAGCGGACGATCTTCCCCTTCATGTCCCCTTGACCGCCGGCGATGTGGAAGCCGTACTTGGTGGACATCGTCTTTCGCAGCGCGGCCTCATCGATGCCCGCGGGAACGGCGATCGCGGTCACCGAGTCGGCCGGATCGGCGGCATAGAGCTTGAGGTTCATGGCCACCACCGCCGCCCGCATGGCCTTGGCCATGATCGCGGTTTCTTTCCACACAACTTCGAGCGTCGTCGCCTTCAGCCGCTTGAGGTTGAACACCGCCCCACGAACGAGACTGACGGCGGGCGTATACGGCGCGTCAAAGGTTTCCAACCCCTTTCGATAAGCTTTCAAGTCGTTGTACAGCGTCGGCGTTTTGCCGGAATCGATCCGTTTCCACGCCCGATCATTCACCGCCGCGAACGCCAAACCCGGCGGTAACATCATCGCCTTCTGCGAACCGGTGACGTACACATCAACGCCCCATTCATCCATCTTGACCGGGATCGCCCCAACGGCCGTGATGCCATCCACGAGCAGCAATGCGTTTCGCTGCTGAGTCAGCTTGGCGATACCCGGCACGTCGCTGAGCGCTGTCGTCGAGGTCTCGCTGTGAACGACGATCACCGTGTCGATCTTGGGATCAGCCTCCAATGCCTTGGCCACTTGGGCGGCTTTACACCCCTGCCCATAATCGAGGTTCAAAACCGTGTGATCGATGTTGAACGTCGCGCAGACCTTGACCCACCGTTCCGCGAACTTGCCGTTCTGAATGACGAGGGCCTTGTGGCCCGGCGGGCAGCAGCCAACGATCGCCCCTTCCATGGCCGACGTCCCGCTGCCGGTGAAGGTGAGACACATCGCCTTGGTCTGGAATAAGTACTTAAGAAGCTCGCACAACTCCTTGTGCATGTCGCGATACCACGACGTGCGATGGTGCTCCATCGGGCGGGCCATTTCGAGCATAACGTCCTCGGGGACCATGGTCGGGCCGGGGGTGAAAAGTCGCAGTTTTTTCATGATTTTGGGCCTTTTTTGATGCTTTTTCGCGAGTTTTTGAACGTTTTTCGTGACTATTTTGACGTTTTTCGCGCGTTTTTTGATCAAATTCGATCGTTTTTTTCGTGAGCGCGCTCATTATACGACGGGCACCCAATGCGACACAGCGGACGAATCGGGCAATAGTGGGTAACGATTCCCCACTTTTTCCCCACAGGCTCCAACCCATTTGGACCCACCAATCGCTGATTTAGCGACAGAAAATGCATTTTTCTAGGACTACATCTCTGGCACGCTGGTTGCCATGTGTTCATCGCAAAACGGGAAGTCTCGGATCGTCGGCTTAGTCGCCCAAAGGCATTGGGGATGCTCGGCGCGACAAGGGGTGGCCAGCGGCTCGGAGACGACCCACGCCTTAGGGAATCGCTCTGCTGGGGTGTGGAGCTGCGAGGGGTAAGACACGAAGGTTGGCTGGGGGGAAAGGTAAGCCGGTGGCTTCGGGGTGGAAGCCATCTAGCGTGGCCGACGCGTCCAGTCGATGGACGTGTCGGTTGCGCGTCAAATCCGCCAGATACCGACGAGTACGTGATGAAATTGGCTTGACGCTACCTTCGGGTAGCAGGGGTGGCTCGTTGATCACCGGCGTTCGGCAGGGCGCCGGTGATCGCGAGATTTTTACGCGCAAACGCGACCTTACTAATCAGCGGGAGTTGGCGTTGTTTCCACCTACGTTTTTGGAAGTGCGTCGGGCTCCGCTTCGACAGTCGGCGGGCACCAGATCGGCACGAACTCGTCACCGGGACGGACCACTTTGAGGTTCAACCCGCCAGCTGCGTCCAGCGTAACTTCCCAGAGCTGACCGTTGCGGATCGGAACGGCGGGGGCCTCGAATTGAGCGACCCGAACGCCGTATTGGGCGGCCAATTCGGGGCTTTCCACCAACTCCAAGAAACGCTCCCAAAGATCAACTCCATTCTCGACCGATCCGCTTGATGTCAACGCCGGCGGATTTTGATCAAGGGTGCGAACCGACTCCGGGGCCTGCTGGTCGCCGAATACGCGGCGAAAGAGGACCAAACTGGACGATCGGCCGGGGTCGGCGTTACCGACGTGTTCGCGTTCGAACTTGATCACCGCCGCCTCGAAATAGGCCAGAAAGCCGACGGCATGCACCTCGACGGGCGGACCGACCAGCCCATCGGGTCTGACTTCCTGCCATCGCAACTCGCTGACCGTTCGTCCTTCGGCGTCGATGCACTGACTGAGCACTTCGACCTGAGCGACACGGCGGGAGGCTGAGAGCCGCCCGATGTAGTCCGTGAGACGGGCCTTTTCTTCCTGGAGCCGACTGACCTGCTTCGCCAGCCGATAGGTACCGAACTGAGTCTGCAAGGCGAACACCGCGATGAGCAGGGCCGCGATTCCGGCGATGGAACGGAAGGACTTCATCGGTATGTTCCCTACCCGAGGCTCAGGACCCCGGAACCGGCGAAGAGGCTGACGCCCCCAAAATGGCGCATACACTCGCCGCTTCGCGCGGACGCGCTCCAATCATGATCATCGGCTCGATGGGCGCAAGAAGTTGTGGCTGGACGGTCAGCCATCGGAACCAGAAGAGCTAGTTCTGGCCAGGTGGTGCGACGGCCCTACAATGCCCGCCATGAATGATTCGTTCGTGCGGTCCGAGTCGGCGTTGAGCTGGCGTTTCCCGGCGACCTTCTGGTACGCGAACATCGCGGAGCTTTTCGAGCGGGCGGCGTTCTACGGGATGTTCATCGCCATGGCCGTCTACCTCACGAACGTGGTGGGGTTCACGGACGTCGGTGCGGGCTACGTAGGGGCCTATTTCACGGCGGTGTTGTACCTCCTACCCCCGTTCATGGGGGCGATAGCCGACAGGATCGGGTTCCGCTTTTCGCTACTGCTCGCGTTTGCTTTGCTGACGATGGGATACGCTTTGCTGGGGGCCGTGCCCACCAAGACGGCGGCGGTTACGGCACTGACGCTGGTCCTATTGGGCGGAGCGATCGTCAAGCCGGTCATCACGGGGACCGTGGTCAAGTGTTCGGACGAGGCCCATCGGGCGCGAGCCTTTTCGATCTTCTATTGGACCGTGAACATCGGTGCGTTCAGCGGGAAGACCGTGGCCGCCCCGCTCCGCGAGCATCTGGGGTTGCAGTATATCAACTATTACGCGGCGCTCATGGCGTTCATTGCGTTCGTCTGGGTGGCGTTGTTCTACCGGGAGGTGAAAAGCGAGGCAACCAAATCGGCCAAGGCCATTTTGTCCGGTTTGATTGAAGTCGTGGGGAATTTTCGATTCATGGCCTTGATCTTGATTGTGGCCGGGTTCTGGCTGATTCAGGGTCAGATGTACGCGAGCATGCCCAAGTACGTGCTGCGTCTGGTGGGGGAGGGCGCCAAGCCGGAGTGGCTGGCGAACGTCAACCCGTTCGTCGTCGTGCTCTGCGTGATACCTGTGACGCACATGATCCGCGCGGTACGGCCGGAGAACGCTATTGGCATCGCGCTTTTCCTGGTCACCTGCTCGGCGTTGGTCATGTCGGTCGGACTGTATTTCCAAAAGACGATGGGCGGATCGGTTTCGATAGTGGGAAACTTCGCGATGCACCCGGTTACCATCGCCCTGGTGATGGGCATCGCCTTGCAAGGCTTTGCGGAGTGTTTTCTCTCGCCAAAGTTTCTGGAATATGCCTCGCGCCAGGCCCCGCCCGGCGAAGAAGGCGTCTACATGGGCTACCAGCATCTGACGAACTTTTTCGCGTGGGGGATCGGGTTCGCCATGTCGGGCCATTTGTTGGATCGCTATTGCCCCGATCCCAAGACGCTCTCGCCGGAGGCCCACGCCCAATGGACGCAGGCCCTGGCCGGCGCGGGGTCGATGCCCGTCGAATACGCCCACGCTCATTATCTGTGGTACGTGTACGCGGGAGTTGGGGCACTGGCGGTTCTGGCTCTTTGCGTGTTCCGCTGGTCCACGCGGGATCGCGTGCCCGCCGCGGCCTGATTGCGACGGTGGTCGGGAAAACACGCCGTGACGTGTTCGCGCCGCGTTTCTGTCTCACGGTTTGCGCGCGAGCGTATACAGAGCGAACAAGTCTTTTTCGAGGTCCATCGCGCCTTCGCCCTTGTCCCACTCCAAGGCGCGGCCCATGGCGCGAGCCATCGTCGTGTCATCCTGGTCGAACGCGATCACCTGAAACCCGGCCGACTCCCACATCGTCTTTGGAAACGGGCACCGGCCATCGGCCCAGGGGATGTACGGTTTATCCGGCGGGGCCGGAGCGGGGGAGATGTTGTAGATCAGGACGAAGCCGCCGGGACGAAGGATCGAAAACAGCTTCTGCACGAACGTCTCGTCGTCCACGCCGAGATCCACGAGCATCCGCTTGTCGACCGGGCGCTCGGGATGAAGGTACCCGTTCTTCAAGGTGTTCTTGGAGATGAAGAGGTCGTAGCCATCGCCGACTGATTTCGTGACCGCTTCATCATCGGGGAAACGACCGTGGAGCAAGGTGATCCGGCCATCACGACTGGAGCGGCCTTTGACCACGCCCTGGTCCGACGGCTCGCGGTAGAACGCGGGCTGCAATGTGTCGATTTCGACGCCGATGGCGTCGGCCCCCATCATGGCCAGGAGCCGCAATTGCCCCACGCCGCCATAGCCGAAATCGAGGATGCGTTTACCCGAGACGTTGTCGAACCCGGCGGTGCCCAGTACGTCGAGCGCCCGGACGTAGGCCAACGGCGTGCCGTACTTGGTGTAATAGTAGAACGTCTCATCCAGTTCCTTTTTTTCGAGCTTGGCGCGGGATTCTTCGTCCATCGCCGCCACTTGAGTGGGTGAGTAGTACGTCCGCGTCACGGGGTCGCGATAGACCGTTCGCGGTTCAACAGCCGGGAGACCGGTAACGCCGGCGAGGAACTCTCGACTGAGACGGGTGGTAGCGAAGGACTCGAGGGCACGGGCCTCTTTGCGGAGTAAATCGCGGCCCTCAGGTTCATGGCTCTCTTGTCCATTCACGGCGCCGCAAAGCGTCCATGCAAGTGCCATAGCCTTGGCACAGTTAGAGATTCGCTTCGAAGTTTTCATAAGAGTTCCGTTACGCGACGAGGACGACGTTTTCCTGGAACACCGAGGTGACCACGGGACCTTGCTGCGGATCGACCCAGACGTTGATCTCCAGACGCACGCCGAATTCGGGTAGGTAGATGCCAGGCTCGATGGTGAAGCCGATGCCGGGCAGCATCTCTCGCGTGTCGTGGGTCTCCAGGTTGTCGAGGTTCATGCCCATGCCGTGGACGAGCGGCCCGGGGCTCAAACTGTGGCCGGTGCGATGGCGGACGCCGCGCTGATAGCCGGCGTCGATAATGACGTTTCGTGCGGCGTCATCGAGCTCCCAGCCTTGGATGGTTTTTCTGGCCTTCCATGAATCGACGGCCAGCTTCAGGGAGCTGTCGCGGGCCCGCCGAACGACCTCGAAGACCTCACGGTGTTTCGGCGGGACTTCCCGGCCTGCGTAGCCGACCCACGTGATATCGGAGAACACGTTCTGGTCGCCCGGCAACCGGGCCCAAAGATCGATCAGGATCCAATCGTCGCGTTTGATCGGAACCGCGGTGGCCTCCGAGGTTTCATGGTGGGGATCGCCGCCGTTGGCGTTGGCGGCCACGATCGGGGAGTCGGGGGTTTCCAACCCCTCGGCTTTGAATCGGGCGAGAATGTGCTGCTGGACGTCGAACTCGGTGACAGCCTGTCCTCTGGCCAGCCGGTCGCGGATCATCTGAAACGCCTCGTCCTTAATCGCCCCGACCTTCCGCGAAGCGACCGCGTGACCCTCCTGAGCCTCCGGCGACCATCGGGCGACGCAGACCTGAATCAAATCCGCGGAGGAGACGACTTCGACACCGGTGGATCGGACGAGTTCGATCGTTCCGCCGTCGACGAATGAGGCGGCGGGCAGCTCCGCTCGCGGTGAATACTCCATGGCCAGGCGGTGGACGCCCCGGAGTTTCTTGCCGAGCCAATCGTGCAGGTCGCGCCAGGAGAGATAGGACTCCTGGCGGACGGTAACACCGGCGAATGATGGCCCGTCGATGCCGTGGGCCAGCAGCACCGGCTCGCCATTGGACGGAATCAGCATGGCCGCCCGACGGGTGGTCCAGCGCTTGCCGCCGAGGAGTTGGGCAAGCACGGGATTGCTGCCACGAAAGTCGTAAACCAGCCAGGCGTCGATGCCTTGCTTCCGCATGTGGTCCTGAACGGGTGCGTAGTTCATGGGGTTGGCTCCAGGGATTATCTGAGTGATGTCCGTTGGGGATTGTAATTGATTGGAAGCGGCGGCCAAAACTGTTGAGCGACCGCACTGGCGAACCCAGAAGCAAAGGCCCGCCCCCACTGGGGACGGGCCCTTGCAAGTGATCGAGCGTCGCGGATTGCGTCTTCCGTTTCGATTTCGGAAGGCGTTACGATCCTCCGAACTCGTACTCCTTCAATTCCGGCGCCAGCATCCGCTCAATGCGCGATTTGCACGAGGCCAGATGCGACTCGGAAGCAAAATCCAGCCCACCCGTGTTGAGCATGTCCGTGATTCGGGCGTTGAGCTTGCGCAGCGAGTGCTGCACCATCGCGTGCAGGTCGGGCGACATGAGCAGGCCCGGGGCCGTCCGCACGAGCGGTTCCATCATGTTCAGGTATTCCCGCTGTAGCGATCGCCGTACGCTCGAAACATAAGGCGAGGTGTCCGTCCACGGGCCCTTGCCCGTCCGATCCTTCTCCGTCACCTCCGACCAGCAGGCTTGCTGCATGCGCTGGAGGTACTCCGCGACGGTGAATTTGTCCGCGGCCACCGTCTTCATCTCGGAGTCGTACATCCGGCGAAGGGTGTTCGGGAAGAAGCGGTCGAACATGTTCCACCACTGGACCATGGCGATCAGGTCGTGGATCGGGAAATCGACCACGAAGTTGATCTGCGTGCCCTCATGCCACCAACGGGGGCTGGCCAGGTGGTTCAAGACCTCGGGGGTGACCCATGAGAAGTCATCGCGGTAGAGGTGCTCATCCATGAAGGAAAGGGCCCGGCGCTGGAGGTCGGGTTCCACGACTTCAAACGGCGGCGGGGCGTCCTTGTCGCCACGGTGGCTGCGCGCCGTGTACAGGCCGCCCACGTAGCGCCCGACGTAGTCGAGCAGGCTCACCCTCTCGATCAGGAGGCTGATGAACGTCTGGCGGACGTAGTACCAGCTCTCGCCGTCCTTGACGCCCCATTCGAGGATGTTTTTCATCCGGTCGTTGATGACCTTCATCCTCGCCTGTGCCCAATCGATGGGGTCGGAGCCCATGTCGAAGCGATTGGATCGCGGGTCGGGGGAGAGGAAGGTGGTGTCCTCGTCCGAAGCGTAGGCCAGTTCCGGCTCGGCGGCACGGGCGGCGATCGCGTCCAGCATGTCCTTCTCTCCGCCTCCGCCGCCGCCCATGGATTTCATGGCAGCGACATCAGGCTTGGCGGCGGCCGCGTCCACGGCTTTCGCCGCGCCTAGGTTGGCCTCAACGATCTTCCGAATCTCAGGGGGAAGCTGGGCGAGGACTTCCTTGGGAACTTCCTTCTTGGCGTCGCCGTCGGCCTTGCCGGCGGTCAGTTCCGCGCCTTTTTCTTCCTTCTTGCCGTCCGGTTCGGACTTACTGGCCTCAGGGCCCTTGAATGAGCCGTCGGAGGGACGATAGCCGTATTCGATCGCCCAATAGTCGTAGGGACCGATGGTCGGGGTAATGAAATGACCGGTGACGGCGTTCTCGCTGAAGAACAGGGCCGGATTGTAGTCCATGACCGAGCCGACCAGCGGCTCGCCCGTTCCGCGGCGTTTCTGGATTTCCTCGACCGAATAGATGGTGCTGGCTTTGAAGTTGTGACGCAGCCCGAGCGTGTGCCCGACCTCGTGCATCACGACTTCCTTGATCACGTCGTAAAGGAACTTGTCGATGACTTCCTTCGGCTGCCCAGTGAGGACCGCGGAAGCGACGGCCATCTGCTGCTTCATTCCTTCGGCGTATTCGCAGCCCACATGACCATGCTCACGCATGCGCTTGCGCATCTCCTGCCGCAGCGAGGTCTCGGCCCGATCACCTTCGCCGAAGGCGTAGGTCTCCCAGGTTCGTTCGGGGCGTTTCCACTGGGGGTGCTCTTCCAGGAATTCCTGGAGGACGGCGTCGCCGGCCTTCAAGGACATGGCTGCGGATGGCAGCATGCGGGCGGCCTGGTGCTCGTAGAAGCGGACCATCGAGTCATCGAAAATGATGTCCGCGTCATAGATCTGGCCGGTGAACGGGTTCGGGCGGCTGGGGCCCATGGCGAACCCGGCGCCAGTCACGATCCAACGGAAGAAGCTGTAGCGCATGTCCTCGGGATCGAGGTCCTTCCATTCGTTGTCGTTGGTTTGCTGGCGCACTTCTACGGCGTTAACGAAGCCGATCTTTTCGAACGCCTTGTTCCATTCGAGGATGCCGTCCCGCACGGCCCGTCGGAAGCGGACGGGAACGGTCTTTTCAATGTAGAAGATGATCGGTTGCTTCGGCTCACACATCGGCAGACTGGAGTCACGCTTTTCAAGCTGCCAACGGTTGATGTAGCGATTGAAGATATCGCGCACGTCGGTCGGCTTGGACCAGTCGCGGTTGGTACTCAGGAAGTAACCGACGCGGTCGTCGGCGACCCGCGGCGAGTAATCGGTCTGCGGGAACTTCCAGAAACTAAAATGGACCTGCTTCTTGTCGAACGAGCCGGGTGGGGACATCCGCGAGAGGGCCAACTCGACGCCGATTTCGACATTCAGCTCAAAAGTCTTTTTCTTGGTCCACGAGCTAAGCGTGGGGTTCACGCCGCCGCCCATGCGTCCCATCGGGGACTCCTCGTTGTCCCAGTAGGACATCCACGAAATGTCAGCGAGATTGCTCTTCAGCAGGGCGCCCAAGTCAATGACCGGGTCGCCGCCCGCGGATTTCGTCAAAATGGGCGTGGAGGCCCGGATGCGGTCGGGATACGTGCGGCGGACGACGTCGCTGACCGTCTGCCCCTCCTCGGAAACGAATCTCGTCTCCGGCTCGATCAACAGCAGTTGTTTGTCGCGCGTCTCCCACCGTACCACGTGCTCTTCGAGCGGGAAGCCGGTAAAGAATCCGCCGCCGGAGAAGCTCATTGAGAGCATGATGTTCTGTCCGAGCAGACCGGCGGGAATCTGGCAGAGCAGTTTCTCCTTGTCCTTATCCGTTGCGCTGGAAGGATAGGACCAAAGCGTGAAGAGGCCCGCCTTGGACTCCATGTCCTTGGTCACGTCGTCGAACTTGGGAAACTGACTTGCTTCGTCCTTGTCGCCGCCGGGCTTGGCCATCTGCATCATCGCGGCCATGTCCAACGCCATTCCATCCGTGGGCGGATCGGCCCATGAGGCCGTCCAGGTCATGCCCACCGCGCATCCCACCATCAACAACCGCCGTACCATGTATCACTCCTTCATGAATGATGCCGGCTGGTGAAGACACGCGCCATGCGTGACGCGAGGCCGGCAGAGCCAAACGGGAACTCCGAAACGCGCTCGACAAGGCGGGTTCATCTTGCCGAGCAGTGAATGTCCTAATCCTCATCATATCCTATGACGGCTCCGCCGTAACAAGTTATATGTCGGGTAAAGCCGTCGGATTCGGTCAGGCGGTGTCGGAGGTTGTAATTTGAGCCCGAAAGCCGGGAGCCGTTTATCAGCGCTGATCCCGGCGTTTTCTTGTGCTTCAGAGACAAAAGGGCCGCTTTTGGAGCAAAACCCACGTCTTTTCGTGAAGGCTGTTTCGGAGCACCCAGCCGTTGCTGACTCAGGCAGGGTGTTTCCAATCGCCGGTTGCAAAATCGACGCAGAAGCCGATGACCCCCGGAACGATGAAGGCCAACAGCCACGCCGCGTCCCCGAGCAGCCACGGACAGGCACCGTCGCCGGAGCCATCGCACCATCGTGAGGTCTGGCCATCCTTGCCGACGTGGGTCCGGTGGGCGAGCGTGGCGCAGCCAGTACTGAAACTCAGAGTCGCCGTGAGCAAACAAACGGTGATCGATCGACGCACGGTTTTCATGGTCATCTCCTGCGAGACCTTGATCGGATCCGGCACCCCGTGGCACCGGCGAAAAAGAATGGTGAGTTGCACGACGCTCGATATCGTTCGACTCGGAAGAAGTGTCAAGAGCGAATGGGGCGAATCCTCCCAATTTTCATGCAGCGGGTCATGCACAGGGTACGATCATTGAATCCTGCGAGGTCCGGTTCTGAACGAACACCCGGCTGGTTGTTGCTGAATGGCCTCGATGGTAGCGTGAGCGCAAGACCCTACAGACATGGAAACCTAATACGAGGGGGTCTCGGGATCGTCCTCGTTGGAAATCGGACTGAAGGGAGGGGGCAATTCATGGACCTGTTTCTCGTTCGTCATGCGATCGCGGTGGAGCAGGACGCCGAGGAGTATCCCAATGACGACCGGCCATTGACCGACGCGGGCGTTCGCAAAATGACCGAGGCGGCGCGGGGCATCGCGAGAATGATCCCCGACCTCGATGTCATCTTCACCAGCCCGCTGATCCGGGCGAAGCACACCGCGGAGATCGTGGCCAGGGCCTTCGGGTGTGAGAAACGGATGGAGGTCACCGGCCTGCTCGCCCCCGGCGGCTGGGCGAACTCGGTGATTGCGCATCTCGCCGCGCGGCAGGACGAGGATCGGGTCATGCTGGTGGGTCACGAGCCGGATATGGGTCTGCTGGCCGGGGCGCTGGTCGGCGCCGAACATTCAGTCGCCGAGTTCAAGAAAGGATCGGTTTGCTGCATCCGCGTGGATGGTGTTCCCGGTGAAACGCGGGGGGTGATCCGGTGGCACTTGTCGGCGAAGTGGCTGAAGCGGATGGGCGAATCACCCGATTGAGGCGGTAAGATATGTTTCACTTGAACCAGTGGCGGCGCGTGCCGCGCAGAGGCGCGAGCGTAATCGGTTAGCTCCCGCCTTTAAGCAGCTTCAATAGGCGAGCGTGAACAGATGAGCTGGCGGCGAGGATGGGTAGTTCGGTTTCCGGTGGCAGGGTGAGCGAGAAGGGGGCGCGGGCTTCGCCCTTCGGATCGGTTATGAGGCCCCCGGCCTCGGTGATGAGCAAAGCCCCGGCGGCGATGTCCCAGATCTTGCATTTCTTGCAGAAATCCGCGGCAAATGCGCCCGAAGCGACCAAGGCCAGGTGAACGGCGGTGGAGCCGAGGTTGCGGAAGATCAGGCCCCGCTCGCGCGACCAGGCCTGCAAAACACCTTGTGTGAGCGAATCGCGCCCGGTCGTAACGCCTACCACGAGATCGTCATCTTGATTCGGCTTAATCACGCGGATCGGGCAGCCGTTCAGCGTCGCCCCGCCACCAAGCGTGGCCACGTAGGTCAGGCCGATGTTGTGTTCGACGACGACGCCAAGGATGGGCCGGCCTCGATCGAGCAAGGCGATTGAGGTTGAGAAGAGCGGCAGATTGGCGACAAAGTTGCGGGTGCCGTCGAGCGGATCGATCACCCAGCAGTATTGGGCGTCTGTTGGTGCCAGGCGGGCGGCACGATTGGCGATCGATTCTTCGGCGAGAAAGGCGTGGTCGGGGAATCGGGTGGCCAGTCGGTCGATGATGTGGGCCTGCATGGCGTGATCGACTTCGGTGACGAGGCTGCGATCGGCTTTTCGTTGCGGAGGGCATGTCGTCGCCGTGTTTCGAGCGATTTTCCCGGCCTCCTGGGCCAGTTGGACGGCGATGGCGAGCGACTCGGCCAATAGCGGCTGGTTCATCGTACCGATGATAGTGGACGGCGGATGAATTGGCACACGGGCCGGGAAGTTATCGGAGTGTCCGTCTTTGCCGACCCTTTTCGCATGTTGTACGTTTTAATAAGAGGGGCCGGTCAAATAGGGGTTCGATTATGGCACTTGCATGGCATGACAAGCACGTTCACGGAGCAACGCACCATCGGTTCTGGCTGATCCTGGCCACCCTGGCCACGTTTCTCCTGGCGACGTTGTGGGCCAAGCCGATCGGCTAGACCAGCCGCGATGCAAGCACCTTTTTAGCTTCAAGTTTCTGGGGTCCGTGACGAAATCGGCGGCTTTGTTTAAGGCCCCAACGGGGCCTCGACTTCAAGCCCAGGGTTGTCCGCCTTGGCGGGCTACCCTGGGTTAACGGCGTCAAGTGCCACAACCCCATCGGGGTTGTGTCCATTAGCCGCATCGATTCCCAGGGTAGTCCGCCACCGGCGGACAACCCTGGGCTAAGGGACATAACGCCTTCGGCGTACGTGGGTTCCTGCGGTCGCGTTTTTTTAGCCGACAAAGGCGCGCACGCGCCGCCGAAACTGTCACAGACCGGTCCGTCACGGACTCCAGCCGTCACCCTCGCGTCGGCGCCGTCGCCCGCCTACAATCGAATCCGGCAGATTCTTCCGACTCCGGAATTGCTCATGGTCGGGCCCAAGGCAAAGGACATCAGGGAATATCACGTCTTCCTCGCCTCCCCCGGCGACATGAACGCTGAGCGCCAGGCTGTCCGCGACTTCTTCGACGAATTCAACCGCACGATCGCCAAGCCGCAATGGAATGTGCAGTTTACGGTCATTGACTGGGAAAACTATGCGATGGCGGGTGTGGGCAGGCCGCAGGAATTGGTTACCAAAGACACGCTCGAAAAGTATCGCGATTCACTGGCGCTAGTCATCGGGTTGATGGGACAACGATTTGGAACTCGTACCGGCAAGAAGGGATCCGGAACCGAAGAGGAGTTTGAATGGGCGCTGGCTGAAAACCAAAAGAACGGATTTCCGGAAATCAAGTGGTTTCTACGTGAGGTGACCAAGTTCGAAGCGCCGAGCGACCCTGACCAAATCGTCGAAGCAACCGAGCAATGGAAAAAGGTCCTCGCCTTCCGAAAGAGACTCCAGAAGAAAGGCAAGCACCAGTGCTATTACAAAGAGTTCAAGAGCAGGAGGGAATTTGAAACGCTTCTGAGAAACGATCTTCAGCCTTGGCTCGGCGATAAATACGGCAGTTCGAATCAAGCGAGCGTCGCCGCTGCGCCGCCGATCGTGCCGCGGCCGCCCGGTCCTCAGGTTCCCTTGCCGCCCACCGGCAGTGCGTTGCACCAGCTTCCCCCGCCGCCGCGCGACTTCGTCGGCCGCGAAGAAGAAAAAAAGGAACTGCTTGGTGAAATCGAAAAAGGCGGCGTCCACATTTCCGGAGCGTTCGGAATGGGCGGCATCGGCAAGACCGCCCTCGCCCTGGTCATCGCCGACCGCCTCAAGCCCAAGTACCCCGACGCTCAGTTCTATCTCGACCTTCGCGGAGCGCCCAACCCCCAGCAAATGGACCAAAAGCCGGTCACCCCCGAGGAAGCCCTGGCCCACGTCATCCGCGGCTTTCACCCCGAAGCCAAGCTCCCCGAAAAGCTCCACGAATTGCAGGCCGTCTACCGTTCGCTCCTCGACGGCAAACGGGCCATCCTGCTCATGGACAACGCCCGCGACGCCGATCAGGTCGCGCCCCTGGACCCACCCAATGGGTGCGTCCTCCTGGTCACTTCCCGGAACCACTTCCATCTGCCCGGTCTGTACTCCAAGGACCTGGAAAAGCTTCCCATCGAGGACGCCAAAAAGCTGCTCCTTTCCATCAGCAAACGCATCGGCGATCAGGCCGGCGAAATCGCCCGGATTTGCGACTACCTACCCCTGGCCATGCGCGTGGCCGCGGGGGCGCTCGTGGAACGGGCAGATCTCGCGGCCGAAGGCCTGGTGCGTCGCCTGTCGGACGAAAAGAAAAAGGGCAAGGCCCTGGAAAAAGCCTACGACATCGCCTTCCGCACCAGCGAGGCCCTGCTCGATGACGATCTACGAAACAAATGGCACCGGCTTAGTGTTTTCCCCGTGGACTTCGCTGCACTGGCGGCCCACGTGGTTTGGGAGGAAAAGGATGGGGACGCTACTCAGGAAGCCCTGGGCGATCTCGTTCGCCGGAGCATGGTGGAATTCATTCCATCCACGCACCGCTTCAAGCTCCACGACCTGGCCAGGGAGTATGCTGCAGGTCGATTGGACACCCAGGCGACGATGGATGCCAAGCTGGCCCACGCCCGGCACTTCCTCCAATTCCTGTGGATGTATGACACCGTATACGTGACTGGCGGTTCAAACGTAGGCGAATCGCTGGCCCTTTTTGACCTTGAATTCGTCAACATCCGCGCCGGCTTTGCGTGGGCAAATCAGCACGCCGGGTCCGACTATCGGGTCGCTACGCTATGCAACGATTATGGACGCACCGGCGTGTACGTGCTCACCCTCCGCATGCACGCACGAGAGCGGATCGATTGGTTTAAGGCAGCATTGAAAGCCGCCCGCAGCTTGAAGGACCGGGCCGCCGAAGCAAGCCACCTCGGCAATCTCGGCATTGCCTACCGGAACCTCAGCGACGCCCGAAAAGCCATTGAGTATCACGAGTATCACCTTGCCGTCGCCCGTGAAATCGCCCACCGTCAGGGAGAGGGCAACGCCCTCGGGAACCTCGGCGCCGCCTATTATGAGCTCGGCGACGCCATCAAGGCCATTGAGTATTGCGAACAGCATCGCGTCATTGCGCGCGAAATCGGAGATCGGCGCGGAGAAGGCAATGCCCTCGGCAATCTCGGCAACGCCTACCGTGACCTCGGCGACGCCCGCAAAGCCATTGAGTATTACGAACGGCGGCTGGTCATTGCCCGCGAGATCGGCGATCGCCGCGGAGAGGGCAATGCCCTCGGCAACCTCGGCGTCGCCTACGCCGACCTCGGCGACTTCCCCAAGGCCATTGAGTACTGCGAACGGCGGCTGGTCATTGCCCGCGAGATCGGCGATCGCCTCGGAGAGGGCAGCGCCCTCGGCAACCTCGGCGTCAACTATAAGGACCTCGGCGACGCCCGCAAAGCCATTGAGTATTACGAACAGCAGCTTGTCATCACTCGGGACATCGGCGATCGCCGCGGAGAGGGCAACGCCCTCGGCAACCTCGGCATCGCCTACAAGAACCTCGGCGACTTGCCCAAGGCCATTGAGTACTACGAAAAGCAGCTCGTCATCGCCCGCGAAATCGGCGATCGCCGCGGAGAGGGCCACGCAGTCGGCAACCTCGGCATCGCCCACGCCGACCTTGGCGACCTCCCCAAAGCCATTGGTTACCTCGAAAAGGACTTCGTCATCGCCCGCGAGATCGGCGATCGGGCCGGCGAGGCCACGGCAAGCTGGAACCTCGGCTGTTTGTACCGCGATCAGGGCGACCTGAAACGGGCCGTGGAGTTGATGCAGGCATGCGTTGATTTCGAACGAGAGATCGACCACGCCCAAGCCGAACAAAGCGCGGCCATCGTCGACGACCTCCGCCGCCAACTCCCCTGACTTTTGTGCCACTGCTCTTGAGCAGTGGTCTTGGCTGGTGCCGCTCCCGAGCCGCGGGCTTCAGCCCGCGCGATGCTCCGATCCCCCGCCGGATGCCGGGTGCCATGGGCAAGCTCCGCTTGCGTACGTTTTCGCGTCCCGTACGGGACGCGTGAGTTTAGCCCAGCGATTCATCGCTGGGTACGGATCGTCGTGTGCACATAGTGCCGTAGGCACGGCTGAATCAGACTCAGCCGTCCCTACGGGACTCGATTTCCAAGACGACCCGCGCACCCCACGTTGAAACGTGGGGCTAAACTCGATCCTGCCTACGGCAGGAGAATACGTTAAACACCGGGTGCCATGGGCAAGCTCCGCTTGCGTACGTTCTCGCGTCCCGTACGGGACAGCGTGAGTTTAGCCCAGCGATTCATCGCTGGGTACGGATCGTCGTGAGCACATAGTGCCGTAGGCACGGCTGAATCAGACTCAGCCGTCCCTACGGGACTCGATTTCCAAGACGAACCGCGCACCCCACGTTGAAACGTGGGGCTAAACTCGATCCTGCCTACGGCAGGAGAATACGTTAAACGCCGGGTGCCATGGGCAAGCTCCGCTTGCCCGTGTTCTCAATCCTCCGGACAAAAGCAACTTCTACTCTCACACCGAACTGCCGGTTTCCCCCCGCCAAGGCCCGATCGGTTTATTCCGCCCAAATCCCGATCACCCCGCGCGTTATCTGGATGAACGGACAGTGCCCCCGGGCCATCCAAGAAAGGACCGCCTATGACCCAAGGTGTTTCCCCAGAGCAACGCCTCGCCAACCGTGAGAACCACCGATCTTTCGGGTGCCATCATCTGACACTCAGTGCGACAACATGTCACCTCGCGCGAATCGTTTTTTTCCAAACAAAGCCATTTGGCATTCCCGGTGAACAAATGCAAGCCAAGCAGCACATCAGCGCTTTCCCAAAACCCTTGTGTTATCTATGTTCCTACTTTTGCCGGATATGGCGGCCAGGTCATGAGGCGCAGGTCTTCCTTCGGTCCCCCCATCGTAAAGTAATAGATCGTTTGATAGGCGGTGTCGCGCAGGCCGAGGAGTTCGTGCGTGGGGTCGTCGAAAAAGCAGCCGATTCCGGTGCCGCGGATTCCGGCGGCTTCGGCCTCAAGGTAGAGGACCTGGCCGATGGCCCCGGCTTCCCAGTGCAGGCGGCGGTAAAACCATGCGCCGTGCGTGCGAAGGGGGGCGGCGAATTCGGCGATCATCGCGCAGGCGAATACGCCGTCGGCGGCGATTTCCTGGCCACAGCTCAGTTGGGCGGCGAGTTGGCGAGCGTCGCCGGAGGCCAGTTGATAGAGGGGAATCGAATCGGGGCACCCGTCAGGGCGGGACCAATCGAACGAGGGGTCCATGGCGGAACGAAGCGGTTGCAGGGCGTCCGGCCGGCGAACGAGGATATAGAGGCCGGGGTCGAGGTCGGTGACTCGGTGGATGAAGAGGACGAGGTGGACGCAAACGGGCGGGCCGAGGGTATGGAACGGCGGGAGGTCGCGGCGCGGCAGAACGCGATCGAGGATCAGGAAAAACTGCCTCGCGGTGATGGTGGTGCGGCCATCGAGCGCCAAGGCGCTGCGGCGTTGAAAAATGATCTGACGGGCTGACATGCCCATGCGATCGGCTTCGAGCGGGGGACCCACGGCTTCATTGCTCTCTCCGAGTTCAACGCCCGTAACGGGTTTGATGCCGTTCGCGGCGGTTTCGTCGATAATCGGCCAGTCAGCGTGTTCCGTGCTCAATCGGTTCGCGTGGCCAAACCAAGCGCTTTTTGTGATATCATCAATCGCATTGAGGTTTAATTGCCCGTCTACCGACGCTACGGGATTCGGACAAATGGCGAGCAAAAAGTCCGGAGCTTCCCGTTCGGCGTCGCCAAAGTCGCCTTCGCGATCAAGACCCAGCAGGCGAGAGAGTTCATTGTCCCCTAAGTACGAGATCCAATGCGCTCGCCAGCCATGAAGGGCGGCGGCGATGCTCAGGGCGGCTAGCGCGTGCCCGGCGTCATGCTGGCAATATCGGTAGGCGCGCTCGCCATATTTCCATGCCTCGCGCCAGTGGATCGAGGTCAAGGCGACAAAAAACGTCCCTGCCGGAAATGGCGCCGTCAATTCGTGCCACATGGTGACACCTATTTCGCTTCTTCGTTCGAGCGTGTGGTCCTTCGGTGCATAGTGGTACACGCCACCGCGATCGTGTACCCCGTCAACCGGACCGGCAATGAGATAACCCTCGGTCGGGTGCAGGTTGCCGCTGGAGGGATTGACCCGCAGCGCCCAACGCGACTCTTTGTGTTGTTTCCACGCTGATAAGGCGAGCGAGTATTCGAAAAATGACGAGATCGAGGCACGGGTAACCGGTACCGCTAAAACCGCGCCAGCCGCATAGAGGTTGTCATACGAGGGATTGGGCTGGCGCGGCGTCGACGAGATATCCAATTTGACAGCGGGCGCCCCTTCGTATCGTCGGAACGGGTCCGGCTGATTGGCCCAGTCCATGTAGCCCAGCGAGCGGGCGTAGCGGTTGAAGTGGTGTTTGGTCCGCTCGTGGTAAGCCGTTACCCGCTGCCAGGGTTCCATGAGGCAGAGGGTATCGGAACGACCCGCGGCTGGGCATGGGTAAGGATGCGTGGCGGGCCCCGAACCTGGCGTGTCAAGTTTGACTGGTCCAGACATGCGGTGTACCTTCTCCCCGCTTGGACGGGGCGTAGCTCAGCTTGGCTAGAGCGCAGCGTTCGGGACGCTGAGGTCGCAGGTTCAAATCCTGTCGCCCCGAGTGCATAAGCACATGTCGCTCCTAACCTTATAGGAAAAGCCAGCCCTCTCGGCGGCTCTTAAGGAGACTGTGAAACTTGCGTATTCTGGTAATCGCTAAACAGGTGCCCGACTCGAATGCCGCGATCAAGGTTCTGCCCAACGGAAGCGGCATCGATCAAGCGGGTTTGAAGCTCGTGTTGGACCCCTTCGACGAGTTCGGAGTGGAGTTGGCCGTCCAGCTTCGCGAGAAGCGGGGCGACGTTTCCGAGATCGTGGCCATGACCCTGGGACCGGAAAAGGCGGGTGAGGCCCTTCGCGTCGCACTGGCCATGGGGGCCGACGCGGGGGCGCATATCAACGATCCGTCGATCGCGGAGACAAAAGACGAGGTCTTCGCGGCCTATGTTCTAAGCCAGGCGGTGAAAAAGGACGCCAAGGGCTTCGATCTGATTCTCGCGGGCAAGCACAATATCGACCTCGATGCCGGGGCGGTGGGCCCCGCGCTGGCTGAGTTTCTCAATCTGCCGCACGTTGGGGCGGTTCAGGGCTTGGACATCGCCGCCGACGGCAAGACGTTTGTTGCCCGGCGACGAATCGAGGGCGCGGAAGAAGTGGTGGAAGGCTCGTTGCCCGTCGTACTCACCATTGAGAAAGGGCTGGTCGAGGCGAGGTATCCATCCCTGCCGAACCTGATGAAGGCGAAAAAGAAACCGGTGGCGGTTTTCTCCAAAAGCGATCTGGAGATCGACGGCTCGTTCGAGTCCGCGGTGGAATTCGTAAACATAATGGAGCCCCCGCCCCGACCGACGTGCAAGTTCATCGAAGGCGAGCCGCCGCAGATGGCCAAGGAATTGGTGCGCTTGTTGCGCGAAGAAGCAAAGGTGATCTAGAACAATCAGCTTTCGTAGGGCAGGTCATTGACCTGCCTTTCCGAGTTTGATCACAACAAAACGTTATGACCAACAACATTCTCGTATTTATCGAACAGCGTAATGGGAAAGTCCTCCCGGCCTCCTTTCAACTGCTGTACCTGGCCGGACAACTGGCGGCTAAAACCGGCGGGCAGGCGCAGGCTTGCGTGGTCGGGCATAACGTCGGTGGTCTCACCGCGACCATCGCTTCGTATGGCGCCAAGGCCGTGTACGTCGTTGACGGGGCCGACTTCGCGCTGTATCGCGCGTCGGCATACGCGGCGGCTCTATGCGCGGCCATCGACAAGGCCGACCCCAAGGCCGTCCTCGTACCCACGTCGTTCATGGGGCGAGACCTGGCCGCGCGCGTGGCCGCGCGAAAACGGGCCGGCCTCGCCGTCGATTGCACCGACTTGACGCTCCAAGGTGCGGACCTGATCGCCACCAAGCCGATGTATGCGGCCAAGTTCAGCGCCCGGTTCAAACTTCGGGGCGATCGATTTCAGGTGGCCACGGTTCGCTCGAACGCCTACTCGGCCGCTGCTCCCCAAGCGGGTGCGACCGCGGAAGTCATATCCGTTCCGATGACTCTCAATGACGCCGACAAGCGGCTGACCGTGAAAGACGTCGCCGGCACAACCTCCGGCGTAAAGGACGTGACCGAGGCGGACATCGTGGTGTCCGGCGGGCGGTCGATGAAATCGGCGGACAATTTCAAAATCATCTACGACCTGGCCAAAGTGCTCGACGGCGCGGTGGGTGCCTCTCGGGCGGCGTGCGACGCGGGCTATCAGCCGCACTCGCGGCAGGTGGGCCTCACCGGAAAAGTCGTCACGCCTAAGTTGTACATCGCCTGCGGCATCGACGGGGCGATCCAACACCTCGCGGGAATGCGCGGCAGCAAGGTGATCGTGGCCATCAACACCAAGAAGGAGGCGCCGATCTACAAGGTGGCGACTTACGGCTGCGTGGCCGATCTATTTACTCTCGTTCCTTTACTGACTGAAGAATTCAAAAAAGCTCTGGCACATTAGCTCGCGGCGAATCCCCTATGGGTCCGATTTTCATGGGTCTTCTGCTCCTCGCCGGTTGGGGTGTCTTCGCCTGGTCCGCGCGGCGGCGATGGAAGCTCATGATGGTGGGCGCGCCGGCAAACCGCTTCGATCGACATGCGGATCGGCTTCGGGCGGTGTGGGATTATGGCCTTAAGCAGCTTCGGATGCGGCGTTATCCGCTGGCCGGGGCGGCGCACATGCTCATCTTTCTGGGCTTCGGCGTGCTGTTGTTGCGGTCGTTGATTCTCTGGGGGCGGGGCTTTGACGAGTCGTTCAACTTCTGGTTCTTTGGTCCGGATCAGGCCCTTGGGAAACTATACTCGCTTCTAAAGGACATTTTCGCCGTCCTCGTCATCGTCGGGGCTTTGACGTTTGTTTACTTTCGTGTCGTGAAGCGCTTGCCGCGTCTTACCCTGAGCACGGAAGGTCTCATCATCCTCGGCATCATTTTGACGATGATGGTCGCGGACATCCTCTACGACGGGGCTTCGATTGCCCGACATGCCGTCACCGGCGCGGATGGCGTCGTGAACGGGGTTCACCTTGTATGGTATGAACCGGCTGGTTCCATCCTGGCCATGATCTTGCAGGCACTGCCCGCCGGTATGTTGACCGTCCTGATGCACGCCGGGTTCTGGACGCACTCGGCGCTGGTGCTGATTTTCTTGAACCTGCTGCCCTACTCCAAGCATTTCCACATCATCACGGGAATTCCCAATGTCTATTTCCAGAGCCTCGACCCACCGGGTCGACTGGCTCCCATCACGGATATCGAAGGCAAACTCGAGCGCGAAGAGACGCTGGGTATTCGGCGCATCGATCAGTTCAGTTGGAAGTCGATCCTCGATTTCTACACCTGCACGGAGTGTGGGCGTTGCAGCGATCACTGCCCGGCCACGAAGACGGGGAAGAAGTTGTCGCCCAAGCATTTTACGCTTGATTTGCGCGACTTTCTGTATCAGAACGAGCGCGGATTGGTCGCGGAGAAGGAGAGCGCTGGTCTTGTGACAGGCAATGGCACGGTTTCTGCCACCGGCGCCCAGGGAAATGGCGCCGCTCATCGCAAGGACCTTGTTGACGGCGTAATCGATCCGGAGGTGTTGTGGGCCTGCACGAGCTGCCGGGCGTGCGAGCAGGAGTGCCCGGTGTTCATCACCTACGTCGACAAGATCGTGGACATGCGGCGCTATCTCGTGCAGGAACGGGGCGAATTCCCGACTGAACTGCAAGGCGCTTTTCGGAGCATGGAGTCGAGCGCCAACCCCTGGGGGTTTCCCGCGGCGGACCGGGCCAAATGGGCCGAAGGGCTCGACATCAAAACCCTGGCGGAGCACTCGGACGCCCCGGTTATTTTCTGGGTGGGCTGCGCGCCTTCGTTCGATGAGCGTGCCAAGAAGGTGGCACAGGCCACCGCGAAGCTGATGCAGCGGGCGGGCGTGGATTTCGCGATTCTCGGCTCCGAGGAACAGTGCACGGGCGATCCCGCCCGCCGCGCGGGCAACGAGTTTCTCTTCCAAACATTCGCACAAGCCAATGTGGCCACGCTCAACGGCTACGGGGCGGAGAAGAAGAAGATCGTCACGACCTGCCCGCATTGTTTCAACACGTTGCTGAATGAGTACCCCGACTTCGGCGGCAGATATGAGGTTATTCATCATACGACGTTTCTTTCCGGCCTGATCGCCGACGGCCGATTGAAACCCACCAAACCGATCGAGAAGCGCGTGGTCTACCATGATTCGTGCTATCTGGGGCGGTACAACGAGGTGTACGACGCTCCACGGGAAGCCCTTCGGTCGATCCCCGGCCTCACCGTCCTGGAACCGCTGGCCACGCGGGACCGGGGGATGTGCTGCGGGGCGGGTGGGGCCCAGATGTTCAAGGAGGAGGAACCGGGAACGGAACGAGTGAACGCCGCACGAACCCAACAACTCCTGGACACCAACCCCGACGCGGTGGCCAGTGCCTGCCCGTTCTGCCAGCGCATGCTCACCGACGGCTTGGCCGGCCAACATCGAGAGAACGTGCCGCAGGTGGATGTCGCCGAACTGCTGCTGGAGGCGATGTAGACGCCCTCGATTGCAGGCGATACCCCCACCCCCGGGTCGAATGATTATGGACCGAGAGCATTTGGATTGACCGTAGATTTGTTCGTACAGTGTCACCTTCAAATGGCTTTGTTTGGAAAAATCGCTTTTTTGGTCATTCCTTGGGTCAATGAGCGGTCAGTCTCCAAGCCAAGAACTCCGGTCCGAAGGCCGTTCTTCTTGCCCTCCACCCTAATAACGCGCACCCCGATCGGAATTTGGGCAGATTCGGGCAATCAGGGGTTGGAACCAGGAAAACGGCATCGATGGTTCACGCGAGGGCAAGCCGGGCCGCTGGTGGCTAGGCGGTCCATCGTCAACCGAAGCCAATGATGCTGTCGCGGCGCCAGCGCTTGTTCAGCGAAACAGCGCAAACGAGTAAGATAGACAAGTTCATCTGTCCAGAGTATCGGTTTTGGAGGGCGGCTTCGTGTCAACTCACCTTTTTCAATTCGGTTTGACGGTCCTGATGGTTTGGCCTGTGGGTACGGAGGGTCAGCTCGCGTCGGACTTGAACAGGGACGGCTGCGTTGATCTCCGTGACTTCGCCGACGTGCAGAACACCTTCACCGGACCGGATTGCAATGCGCCGGCGGTCAACATGGAGGTGGTGCTTGTGCCCGGCGGAGGGTCTGGACCCTATTACGATTTCCTGATCGGCAAGTACGAGGTAACGAACGAACAGTACGTGGCTTTCCTCAATGAAATGGAACTGGCATATCAACTAAACCCCGATGAGGCATTGTTCTATGTCCAGAGCGGTGGCGATCTAACTCTCGTAGATCAAACATACGTATTCAAAACCAGTGCGGAAGGTTCGTTTTTTCGACCGATCATTCACGCATACATGGCTCCCGCCGGAACGCGGTTCCGAATTGTCCCCGGTTTTGAGCGTCATCCGGTGCGCGGGGTCTCTTGGATTGGCGCCCTGGCATTCTGCAATTGGCTGACGAAGCACGAAGGACTCGACGAGGGGGACAAGTGCTACACCGAAAGTGTGCTTAGTACGTTGTGGCGCCCCTCCACGATCAGCCAATCGAACTGGCTTGCCCGCGACTTGAACACTATGGAGCGAGAATTGCTCGTCAAGAATTATCGAGGATTCCGGCTTCCGATGCAAGAGACGGAACCTCTTCCTTGTCCGGCGGTACCGGCGGAATACAGCGAATGGCTGAAGGCGGCGTCCTACGATCCTGAAGCACCAAGCGTCACCAGGAATTCCCTTGGCTGCGACGCATTACCCTACTATTGGGGAACTGGTCGACCTACCGACGTGCTCGACCGAGGTTTCAATTTCGGCGGGTGGTACGTCTTCGGCACGACACCGACCGGGTACTACAATGGAAAGACTCCCGATGAAATCGGGGAAAATGGAACAACCGTTGACGGGCGCAATTATTTCGGCATGTACGATGTTTCTGGGAACGTGGCGGAATGGGGTCAGGATCGTCGGTTGATATGGGGAGGTGGTTGGGCAGGAACAGGCGGCGCGCAGTCGACAAGGGCTGTGGCGGTCAGGAGTCCGGCAATTATCGCGGCTGATATCGGTTTCCGAGTGGTGCGGGTTCCGTAGATGCCTAATTCAGCGAGTTGGGAGAAACAGAATTCATGGAAGTTCTCGAAGCGCTGGACACATGGCAGGCGTACAGCCACCCAGAACTTTCGGAGTGTAAGCCGGAGGAACTGTTTTCGACCGGATTCGCAGCGCAGTATCGATTCCTGCACAAAGACATTTGGGAGCGTATCGTTCGGCTCAATGGCACGATCCTAAGCCTAGAGACGCTGCGCGAGTTTCCATTTCATCTTGTGTACGCGCCCGGCAACATGGAGTTTTGGCGACTAGTCTTTTCTAATTTCTATGAAGTTACGTGCCTGAACCTCCACGGGCTTTCCGGAGATGCTGGGAACGATGTTCACAGCATTCCGAGTTTCAAGAAAACTATTGTCAGCGCGCAGTGGATCGACCCACGAGCCAAGGAGTTATTGCTTGAAACGCTGAAGGAACGTAGGTTCGACAGCGACGTTCGAGCGGTCGCCGGTCGCGTGACTGCCTTGCGTAACAATCGCATCGCACACCGACTCATCGATAAGGAAAACGGCGGTTTCAAGGGCGACAAGGTTGGTGTCACGCTGAAGGAGTTGAGAGCATTGTTCAACGCCGTACACGCACAGTTCGGCGCAGTCTCATTCGGCTCGGCCTACGTCACTCTTGCCGGTGACATGATGCCGGGAAGGGTACAAGGGAAACCAGCCCGCAGCTGTCTTGATGGCGTATTGGATTCCGTCCTACGAGGTAGCGGAATTGTGAATCAGCCGGAACGACACGGTCAGTGGTGGTCGGACTTGCGAAAGTGCAGGAGTCCAGAAGAACTTCGTGTCATGAACGAATTGCGGCAGCGAGTTGGGCTTCCCGAAGCCTGAGCGCTACCATGCTCAGTTGAGAGCCTCGAGTTATTCCGCCGTCAGGGCGCCTTCGCAGGTTCCAGTGATCACGATCGTGCCTTCGATGTCGGTGATTTCAATGTCGAGTTCGCGAGAGGCATCGATGGAGCCGCCGGCGGCGCGGTAGGATTCGATCAGTTCACCGGTGGCCGTGATGCCCGGCAACGTCGGGCGAGGCTCGGCGGTGAAGGACAGGCGGTCATCTTGCGCGACGAGTTCGGTGATCTCGAAATCGAGTTCGGCGGTGGGGATCGAACGCCGCACCATCCCTCCGATCGCCAGGGTGATGTCGTCGATGGAGAAACTTCCGTCGGCATCGATCACGACCGTCGTGGCCACGTCAAAGGTCTCTTCTTGCTCCATTCCGGTGCTATCCGTCGCGACGAGGCGGCATGAGAGATTACCGGTGTAGGTCCCAGCGATGAACGAGCCGGTTCCGAGCCGGTCACAGCCGCCAAGAGCAAGAGTGGCCATGGCGGTCACCAACACAATCAACGACGTCGAAAACAGGTTTCGATCCATCTGTAACCCGGCTCTTCATGTTGCTGAGCGGCGCGCTCCGCGTTCACGTTCGACCATCTCCCGGCACCATTGCGAGGTCGGGCTTTTTCGGGCGCGCGGACGGCACGATCACTTGCTGCTTGCGCGCGCGGCTCCGATCAAAGGACAGCATTCCCTTCCAACCTCGTAAGAGTTGCATTTTCCAGGTGGTCGTCAATGGACCCACGTGCCGGCTGTCGATAGGACAAATGCGAGGTGAGGGGCGCTTGGCGCAGCCCCCCCGCCCCCAAACGGAGCGCGAGCACGAATCGCTTACACCCGGCTATCAACACTGGGATCAAACACGTTTGCATTGCCAAGCGACAAGAAAAAGTATCTCTAAATGAGAACCTGGGCGGCAAAAGAGCGTCTAACAGGCGATAACGTAAGAGAATATGGAAAGAGTGCCGGGAGGGCCGTTTTTCTTGACTGGTCAATTGCGTAACGCATACTTGGGTTGGCGCGGGGCCGGTGGTGCCGTTGCGCCGGTTGGTTATCGCCCCTGGTTTTGCGTTGCGGGAGGTTCCCCATGAAACATGTGAAATTATGCTCGGTGGTATTGTCGATTCTTGGCCTCGGCCTGGGCGGATGCGATCTGATTTTCAACTTCGGCCCGGATGAGACGGGATCGTCCGAGCTGAAGCGGTTTTCGTCGGAGCAAGAGTTCGGCGATTACATGCGCGGGCAGATGACGGCCAGGAATTCCTCGATCGTCGGGTTCGATCGGGCGGATCTGGAAAGCGGCGACGGGGCGGGCGGTGCGCCGACGGCTGATGCTCCGACCGCGGCTCCGGAGGCTCCGGGTGGCGCTCAGAACGCCAGCGGCGGCGAGGACTCGGACGACGACTTCTCCGGCACGACCATTCAGGAGGCCGGCGTTGACGAAGCCGACGTGGTCAAGACTGATGGGGACTACCTTTACCTGCTCGATTACAACTACGACGGCACCGGAACGGTATTGCGGATTATTGACGTGGCTCAGCCGGCGGCGATGGCCTCGGTCGGCGAGGTTGCCGTGGAGGGCTATGGCCAGGAGCTGTATCTCCAGGGTGACAAGGTTGTGGCACTCACATCGGGCGGCGGCGGTTTTTACTATTTCGGCGGGGGTGGGGGGATCGGGATCGAGCCTCTTCCCGTGGATGACGTGGGCGTGGCCGAGGGGGGTTCCGGCATGGGCGGCGGATCGGCGGGATCAACCGGCGCCGAGGCCGGGGAGACGGCCGAGAGTCCCGACGATTCGGTGAGTTCAGATGACGGCGACAACGTTGACGATGGCCCGGTAGCAGATGTGGACGACGGGAACGCTGACGACGTTGATGACGGCGATGTCGTAAGCGACGACTTCCTCATCGATCCGGCGATTAACTTCGAGCGGCCGTACACGGTCGTCACCGTAATCAACATCACCGATCGGCACGCTCCGGCCATCGAATCGACAACGAAGTTCGACGGCTATCAGTCCTCGAGCCGGTTGATCGACGGCGTGCTGCACCTTGTGGTGGCGAACTATCAGAATTACTACATCGATGTTCTGCCGCTGCTGGGTCGGCCGCAATTCGACTCGGCCGATGTGAATCCTGAGAGCATCGTCCCTCGATATACTCGCACGAACGCGGACGGTTCGGAGACCAGCGGCGACGTGGTCACGTGGGAGAACCTCTATCGCCCGACGGACCCCGACGGCTTTGGCATCGTGTACGTGGCCAGTGTTGACATCGACGCCGACGCGGCGTTCGCCGCGGTGGGCGTGGTCGCGGAGCCGGGTTTGATTTACTCGTCGCGCGAGGCGTTGTATCTGACGGACACGAACTACAACTTCTTCGGCGATCAGCGCGAGACGACCGACCTGTACAAGTTCGCGTACGGTGACCGCGGGGCGACGCCGGTGGCGACGGGAACGGTACCCGGCCGAGTGCTCAACCAGTATTCGATGAGCGAGAGCAAGGAGCACCTGCGGGTGGCCACCACTGTCGGGCCGACGTTCTCGGAGGATGGCAATATCTCGGTTTCGACGAACAACGTGTACGTTCTGGGCCAGTCGGGGGGGTCGCTGAACATCACCGGGCGGGTGGAGAACGTGGCCCCGCGAGAGACGATTCAGGCGGCCCGCTTCATTGGCGACCGCGGTTATCTGGTGACCTTCGAGCAGATCGACCCGCTGTTCACGCTCGATCTGTCCGATCCGACGAACCCGAAAATTGTCGGTGAGCTGAAGGTGCCGGGTTTCTCTACCTTCTTGGTCCCGATCGACGACGACCATCTACTGGCGGTCGGCCAATATGTCCCCGAGCCGGGCCAAGCCGGTGCGTGGGGCGTTCAGCTTTCGATCTTCGATGTGACGGATTTTGAGAATCCCACCCTGATGGACAACGTGATCATCGGGGACGATACCGGGGCCTATTCGGAGGCGTTGTACAATCCGAAGGCGCTCACCTACTACGCGCAGCGTGGGGTGCTGGCGCTACCCGTTTCGATCTATGACAACCGGGTCTTTTTGGGCGAAGGGGAAGACGTTGACTTCGACGGCGATGGTATGACCGTCGTGACGAGCGATGAGCCGGACGGGGCCAGCTCGCCGCCGTCGGATGGGTCCGGCGACGAACCGATCGACGTGGTTGAGCCGGATGTTCCGGATATTTATGTTCCCGGCGGATTTGAGGGAATCGCGGTGTACGGTGTCTCAGCCGAGTCCGGTTTTACGGATTTGGGGCGGATCAGCACGCGGTTCGAGGACGCGGGTTTCTATTGGGCGTCATTCACGCGAGGCTTGTTTATCAAAGAGGATGTGCTCGCGGTGACGGACCATGGCGTGCGCGGGGCGCCGGTGAACAACGTGACGAGCTCGTCTTTCGAGCTGCTGTTTGACGATGCGATCGATGTCGAGGAGCCGCCCGTAGTCGAAGGTGGGGAAGGCGAAGTCGCGCCGAGCGAGTTGCCCAAGAGGTAACGATCGCCTCGAGAATATTTCCAACGGGACGATCTTACCGTACTCGCGCGACGTCGCGGGTTCAGTGAGGCCGTCCCGTTTTTTTTTTAGACGTTTCGCGTTGCCGAGTTGCGATTGTTCCCCATGACATCCGAGCGGGGGAGACATTCGCCGATCCACAGCGCTTCGCCGCCGGCCGCGAGCAGCATCGGCGGCACGATGCAGATCATGAAGAGCGGCCACGCTCTTTCCGAAACGTCCGCATGTTCTTGTACGCCCCAGCCGAGGCCGATCGCGGCGATAATGGCCGGCGGCTCCAGCAGGTTGAAGGCAATTCCCAATCGGACCTTCCCCACTCGCCTCGCGGCCTCCGGACCACCATCACCCGAAGGAGGGGCGAAAAAGGCGTCGGGACTGTTGCCCAGCACACGGAGAGCGACACCCATCGCGAAGCCGACGAGTGCTGTCGCTACGAGCGAAAGATTTACATAACCCAGAAGCACGATGCCGGAAAGTATGGTGATGTTGTTGACGAAGATCGTCACGGTCCGGCCGATCCATGAACGGCGTCGGATCAGGGCCAGCATGACGTCGATCAGCCACCAGCGGATCGACCTTGTGAGCGCGAAAGACGTGTTTCGTCCCGCAAACCAACCGCAAACGGTCGCCGATAGGATCAGGGCCGCTCCGGCCAGCATGTAGAACCACAGCCCGCGGAGCAAGTTGAGGTATTCCCACATGGTGGCATTCTGGGAGGCGGCCTCGGGCCTGACTACTGATCGCTGCCCACCGGCTCTCCAAAGAGAGCGATGCTCGCCGTGAAGCCGTGGACAAAGTTCTTATCGCCGATGGGGCCGAATTCGCCGCCGCAGAAGAAGCCGGCAACAGGAAGATCGCCCAGGATTTCCCGAAGAACGCCCACGTCATGGCCAGGTTCGGGCCACATGTGGGTGCCGCGTCCGTTGCAGCCGAAGAGCAGCGCGCCGCGGACGTCGGAGTCCACGTACGGCTTGAGCATCATCCGTAGGTCCTCGTCGGCGCTGGCGGCGTCCCGGACGTGGAATTGGACGGTGGTCCCGACGCGGGCCTGACCGGCAATACCGATGGCGCCGCGATTCCGGTCGGCGCCCATGATGTTGTGGATGAGGAAGTCGCCGCGGATGAACTGTTCCTTATACTCGTTGATGACCCGACCCACGAAGAGGGACTGGCGGGCGAGTTGTTCATCCTCCGGAGGGAGCGAGGCGATTACCTGATGTAGCTGTTCGAGGGCGGGTCTGCCGCCGAGCTCGTGAATGATGTTCCGCTCGCCGCGGGTGATCACAAATGGCTTGCCGATCGGGCGACAACCCTGGGAGACAACGGTGTGAACACGCACGGGGCCGGTGAGCGACACGCCGACGATCCCTTCCCGGGTGATCTCGCCGTTGATGAACAGGCGGTTTTGTTCCGGACGGCGAGCGGCGCTGGCGATGCCGCCGACGAGTGGGGCATTCGGAAAAAACTCGTTGATTCGATCGATGAACGCGTGAATTGGAATCCGAAACGGGTCGGCGAGAGCGATGAACAAGGGTTTGCTTTCAGGGGAAGCCCCGACGAGACGTTCCCAGCGATCGACGGTGGTGGCCGGTTCCAAGTCTTCCAGGCGGATGTAATACGGTCGAATGGTGACATCGGGCATTGCCGCCGCCCAAAGGGACATAGCCGGTACTCGTTCGAGTTCCTTGTCCGCGCCGATGGCGCCTTCGGCGGTGCAGCCGATGAGCAGGGCGTTGGGGAGTACCTGAGCGACGCGTTCGATAATCTGAGGCAGTTCGTCCTCGAAATGGCCGGTGGCGAAGAGAAAGGCGAGGTCAACCATGCCTGGCGTGACGCGGTTTTCGATCGGGGCGAGGAGATCGGGCAGCGCGTGGCGGACGTCGGACGCGGACGAAACCGAGGCGGCACATCTCACAGGGCGAAGCTCCCTTCCGTTTCAGGCGCGGCGATTGTTTCCAAGCCTCCCGACGTGGTTGGATCGCGGTGCCCAAATGAGTTGTTGACAATATGTCCGCCTAGCGAAAGACGCAAATGCACGATACGGTAATGCTCGGGTGGAATGGAAAGTGGGTAGACACCAGCAAATGAGTGAACCACCCCGTCCCAGGGAACCAGACGTGCCGATCCAACCTGAAGCACGGCGGGAGACACGCCCACACATGGCGCAAGATCGAATCACTGAGGAATCCTTTTGGCATGTTTGCGTTCGCCCCAAAAACGACTCGTTGGATGGCCACGGACGAACGGTGCGATCCGATGTGCGACAGATCGGGCTGGAACACATCGAGCGGATCAGATCGGGCAAAGTCTACCTCTTGGCTGGGCGCTTGCAGGAGTCCGACATCCGGCTGCTGGCGAAGGAACTGCTCGCCGATCCGGTCGCGGAGGAGTGGACGCTCGGTCCAGGTCTCTCGAACCGCGACTCGCAAGGACCGGTAATCGAGGTTCAGCCCCTTCCGGGGGTGATGAACCCAGCGGCGTTGAGCACGCTTTCGGCGGCCAGGCGTTTGTTGCGCGCGAAGGGGTCCGTCGATGCCTACCTCGAGGATGTTCAGACCGCGAGACGGTATGAAATCGTCGGCGCTAGGAGTTCCAGTGAATTGGAATCGATCGCCTGGGGTGTACTGGCCAATGGCTGCATCGAGGCGGTGTATATCGATGGGATGGGGCGGCATGACCCGATTCCGGACCACTGGCCAGTCTCACCGGAGAAGCCGTTCTTGCTCCGACGGGTGGCACTGGGAGGGTTGGATGATTCAGGGCTAGTGAGACTCTCGCGAGCGGGGCATTTGTTCCTATCGCTCGATGAGATGAGAACGATACGCGACCACTTCGCGAAGCTGGGGCGCGATCCAACGGATCTTGAGCTCGAAACGCTGGCCCAAACTTGGTCGGAGCATTGTGTTCACAAGACGCTCAAGAGCGCGATCGACTATCGCGGAGCGGAGTTTAGTCTGAAGCCGGCACGCGAAGTGGAGGTCCGATTTGAAAACTTGTTGAAGGATACGATTGTCCGAACCACGCGGACGCTGAACCAGCCCTGGTGTCTGAGTGTCTTTGTCGACAACGCCGGGGTGATTGCGTTTGACGATGAGTTTGGCGCGGCGTTCAAGGTCGAGACCCACAATCATCCTTCGGCGATTGAGCCGTACGGGGGGGCGGCCACCGGGGTCGGCGGTTGCATCCGGGACGTCATGGGCTGCGGGTTGGGAGCCAAGCCGATCGCCTCGACGGACGTGTTCTGTGTAGGCCCGCAGGATTTTGACGCCAGGAAACTACCCAAGGACGTATTGCACCCGGCTCGAACGTTGAAGGGCGTGGTGGCCGGAGTGCGCGATTACGGCAACCGGATGGGCATACCGACGATCAACGGGGCGATCTATTTCGACGAGCGATATCTGGCCAACCCGTTGGTATTCTGCGGGTGCATCGGACTGATCCCCCGCGATCGGATTGAAAAGCGGGCTGGTTCGGGCGATGCCATTGTCGTGGCGGGGGGCCGCACCGGTCGGGATGGAATTCACGGGGCGACGTTTTCATCGGCGGAGCTGACCGACGACCACGCCGACGAATTCTCCCACGCCGTTCAGATCGGTAACGCCATCGAGGAAAAGAAAGTGCTCGATGCGCTCCTGCTTGCGCGAGATTACCCCGATGGATGCCTTTTCAGTTCGGTCACGGACTGTGGCGCGGGTGGATTGAGCAGCGCGGTGGGGGAGATGGGGGCCGAATTGGGCGCGCTGGTCAACCTCGAATGTGTACCGCTTAAGTATTCTGGGCTGCGATATGACGAGATTTGGATTTCGGAGGCCCAGGAGCGAATGGTGTTCGCGGTGCCGCCCGCGAGATTGGATGCTTTCCTGAGGGTTTTTGCCGCGGAAGAGGTGGAGGCCACGGTAATCGGGGCGTTCACCGACGATCGAACGCTGCGCGTGCGCTATCGTGGGCAGACGGTGGGGGAGCTGGACATGGCGTTTCTCCATGAGGGACTGCCCAAGATGGCCAGAACCGCGCGATGGATGGCGCCTCCTGTCGCTCGGAAAGATTCCAACCCACCCGTTGGTGACCCAACGAAACGATTGCTGGAAGCGCTGCGTCATCCAAACGTGGCCTCCAAGGAATGGGTCATCCGGCAATATGACCACGAGGTGCAGGGGCGAAGCGTGGTCAAGCCGCTGGTTGGGCCGGGCTTTGGACCGTCGGATGCGGCCGTCCTTCGGCCGCGCTATGAAAGTCATCGCGGACTGGCCGTGGGCTGCGGACTCTGTCCTCATGTGAGTGATGTTGATCCGTACCGAATGGCCGTCTTTGCGGTGGATGAGGCGTTGCGAAACGTTGTGTGCGTCGGGGCCGATCCGGCTCGGACGGCGGTGTTGGACAATTTCTGCTGGGCCAAGGTGGACTCGGAGGAATCCTTGGGTGGGTTGGTCCGGGCATGCCGTGGAGCGGCAGACGCGGCGTTGGCATACGGGTTGCCCTTTATTTCGGGGAAGGATTCGCTGAACAACGAGTTTGTCATGAGTGAATCCGAGGCGGCGCGGACCGGGCTGCCGAAGCGAATCGCCATCCCGAGCACACTTCTGGTCAGCGCCTTGGGAATCGTGCCGGACATTCGCCGGTGCGTGACCATGGACCTGAAAGAACCGGGTCATTGTCTTGCGATCGCGTCGGCACCGGTGGATGAAGTGGGCTTCGAGGCCGCGCGCAAACTGCACGAACAGGTGGCGGCGCTGATTCAAGCGGGAAAAGTCTTCGCGGCGCACGACGTGAGTGACGGTGGGGTGGTTGTCGCCCTGGCGGAGATGTGCATCGCCGGTGGACTGGGCGCTACGGTTGATGATCTAGAAGCGGAAAGCACTAGCTTCCGATGGTTCGAGCCGAAGCCGACGACGTACCTGCTGGAAATCGCGGAGGTTGAGGCGATTGCGGTGGGGCTTCGGGTCATCGGACGGGTAGAGCGCGAACCGAGGTTTGTCGTCCGCAGCGGTGGAAAGATGAAGATTGATCTGGCGGTCTCGGAACTGACCACGGCGTGGCGAACCAGTATTCAGGGATAACTTGCGGGAGGCGGTCGATGTCGCGGGTGCCGGTGATCGTGGTTCGGGCGGCGGGGATCAACTGCGACGAAGAGACGATGCACTGTTGGCGATTGGCCGGTGCCACGCCGCGGTTATGGCATATCCAGGAGCTCGCGGAACGGCCCGCTCTGCTGGATGAATGCGCCGTTCTGGCGATTCCCGGCGGATTCAGCTACGGCGATGACATCGCGGCTGGGGCGATTCTGGCTCAACGAGTGATGCACGATCTGGCGGAGCCCATGCGGCGATTGGTGGATCGAGGCGGGGGAATCCTGGGCATTTGCAACGGCTTCCAGGTGCTGGTGAAGGCCGGTCTGTTGCCCGGTGGTGAATGCGGGCCGGACCAAGTGACGGTCACATACAACGACTCAGCGCATTTTGAGGCGCGATGGGTTCGGCTGGAAGTGTGCACCGACCATTGTCCCTATCTGTCACGCGTCCCCGTGGGTGCGGAACCGCGAACGACTTCCGCGGCGCGTTCGGGTCGTTCAGGTCCCGCGGCGGCGGTGATGGAGGAGCCATCCGATCAAATGGTCCGGCGCTTCCTGGAAATGCCCGTGGAACATGGCGAAGGAAAAGTGGTGACCGCCGACGACGCGGTGACGCGGCAATTGGAAGCCGCCGGACAGATTGCCCTCCGCTATGTCAGTGAGAGTGGGCGGTACGATGAGTATCCGGCGAACCCCAACGGCAGCACGGCGGGAATCGCGGGTTTGTGCGATCCGACGGGGCGAGTGTTTGGGCTGATGCCGCACCCCGATCGGCATTTCGATCATACGCAGCACCCGCTGTGGACGCGGCGGAAAAAGGAAGGCCCGGCGGATGGATTGACGGTTTTTTTGAATGCCGTGGAGTATTGGAAGTCGGCATGAGGGCGCCGGGGGAAGGCAGGACGTTCCGCTGTCGCGGCACACGACTTGCACCGCACGCTTCGTCCGTCCTCTGGGCGGGAAAAGATAAGAGAGCCTGAACCAGGGACTGAAGTCCCTGGCAACCATCGCACGCCCTCCGGGCGAATGCCGTGGAGTATTGGAAGACAGGGTGAGAACGCGGGGGGAGGCAGGTCAACGTTCCGCTGTCGCGAAACAACGACCTGCCCTACGCCAATCACGGTGAACGCTGGTTCAACATTTCGAGGGCTTCGTGCGAGGCGTTGTGATTGGGGTCGATGGTCAGGGCGCGGGTGAATGCCTGTTTTGCATCATTGACTCGGCCTAGTTGGAGCCATGCCCCACCGAGGTTGAAGTGGGCATGCGCGTTGGCCGGATCGATTCCGATGGCGGTCTCGTAGTGTGTGATCGCGCCGGGGACATCGCCGAGGTTTCGCAGGCTGGCGCCGAGATTCACGTGGGCGTCGGCGTTTCGCGGTTCGATTTTCAGCACATCGTCGTAGGCCGAGGCGGCATCTTGAAAGCGACCGGCGTCGAACAGGGCGTTCGCGCGGTTGATCAGGAGGCTGGCATTGCCCGGCACCTTGGAAATGGCCGCGTCGTAGAGATCAGCGGCGTCTGAAAAGCGTTGACCGCGTGCGAGCAGTTTTCCGGCTGCTTCGTATGCCGCGACTCGCTTGGGGGTGAGGCGAATCGCTTCGCGGTAGGCGGCGATGGCGTTGTCGAGGTCGCCGGAGGCTTCGAGGGCGGTGCCGAGGTCGAACCAGCCGTCGGAGTATTCGCGCTTGATGGATAGGGCCCGACGATACATCTCGATCGCGCCGGTGAGTTCGCCCTTCTTTTGCAGTTCAGCGCCGATGCCGAGATAGGCGCGGTAGTTGTGCGGGGCTTTGGCGGCCACGTCGCGCCACATCGCCTCCGCGGAATGATAGGCTCGGTTACGGCGGATCGTGCCCAGGGCGAGGGGAACGGCGGCGACGAATACCCCCAAGAAGCAGGCAGTCGCCACTGTTCGATGGAGAGCCGAAGCACGATTGGGTATTGGGTCACTTCGGGGAGAAGTATCTCTCGCGTGGGGGATTTCAGATTTGAGATTTGAGATTGGGGGCGAGGAGCCCGGCGAAGTCAACTGATGCGAGCTTGGCGAATCCCGCCGCTGGGAGCTTGGCGAAGTGAGCCATTGTCCCTTTTTTAGGAAAAATGCTGCTACGTGATTCACGCCGATCACCACAAGCAGGATCACGGATGCGAGGGGCAGATACATGCGATGCTCAAAGGCGAGGTCTTTGATGGGGATGAGGCTGGACGTCGGAAGGAGGACCAGGAAGAACATGGCCGCGACAAAGCCGATGGGCGGCCGGCGGATCAGGGCCCAAATCGTCAGCGCGAGAAGCGTTAGAAACAGAGCGCTTGGCACGAGGATGGCGGCCGACGATCGGGCGACGGGCCATAGGTAGTCAAGACACTGTCCAACCGGCCAGAGAGAGAGTTTCAGATAATGGAGCAGCACGCCGGGTTGGGTTTGAAGATATTCGATGGGGGTGACCGCGGTGTGTGCGAACCCGACGTGGGCTTCGGGGTTGGGGGCGGTCTTGAAAATGCCGGCGACGATGCCAAGCGACCAGAGCACACACCAGGTGGAGGCCAGGCCAAGATGCAGCCACCAGCGGCGGCGCAGGGTTTCTCGAAAGCTTCCGGTCAGCAGGCAACGGTCGAAGAAGAATGCGGCGATGGGTGCGGTGACCATGACCGCCTTGCTGCCCATGCCGAGGGCGCACGAAATGATGGCCACGACGGCCCATTGCCATGAGCGGGACGATGTTGCGCAGCGGATAACGCAGTAAAGAGCCAGAAGATAGAACAGCCCCATGAGTGCTTCGCCGCGCTGGACGATGTAGGTGACGCTCTGGGTGTTGAGGGGATGTATGAGCCAGAGAAGGGCGACGGCACCTGTCAGCCATACGGCATGGTTTGGCGAAAAAGGGCCCGAGCGGGGGAGTTGCAGGCATCGGCGAACTAAGCCAAATAGCGTCAAGCCGGCCAGGATGTGAACAACCAGGTTGATGAGGTGATAGCCCCATACGTCGAAGTCGTGTATCGCGTAGTTGAGAGCGAGGGTGAAGTCCAATATGGGCCGGCGGGTGGGCAGGAAGCGCGCCGGTGGCCAGAGTGCACGAATGGATTCGTTGTTGAGGATGTGGGCTTCGTCGTCGAAGAGGAAAACGCCGTGAAAACTGTTGGCGTACACGGCGATGGTCGCTGCGATCAAGATGGTGATCGCAAGGATTGGTTGCCATCGAGGACTCGACACGGAGTTCGCGCGAGTCCCCATCATCGACTGCGGATCATGCAAGGGCGGCGGGTGACCGCTCATACGACACGCAGAAGCGAGGGCGCCCAGGAAATCTCAAAGAGGTTTTCGTCGCGGCGGCGGAGTTTGAGTGGACGTTGAAGCGGCAGGGGGGACATGGGCCAGGTGTGGCCAATCCGATCGGAAAAAAGCACGGGCAATTCTGATCCCTGCGGCAGGTGGTAATGGAGCATGGCGGCGAGGGCGGAGGTCAGATCGCGGTCATTCTGATGGAAGTCTCCGAGGAGCACGCCCGTGCATTGTTCCCAATAGCCGGCCAGGGTCAAATGAGAGAGGAAGCGGTCGAATCGTTCGGGTTTGTCATTGAAGTCTTCGAGGACAAGCCATTTTCCCTGGGGGGAAATGCAGCGTTCATATCGAGAGCCGATCATCGTTGATAGGACGGTCAAGTTGCCGCCGAGAAAAATGGCGTCGGCGTCCTTTGGCGCCGGGCCACGGATCAGTCGAGCCATGATGGGCTCCGTTGAATCACGGCCCTCAATCATGGCGACCACGCGTTGATAGTACTGATCCACCGCGGGGCGAAGGTGGCGGCGCATCCAGCGGTGCGGCGGTTCGGAGGCGGTTGCGTCATTTTTCTGTTGCCGCCCGGCGTGGAGTCGCAGGCCATAGGTGAGGAAGGCCGGTCCCATGTCGTAGACGCCGAGTCCTCGGGCGTGGGCACCCACAATATTGACGAGCGGCGTCAACTCGCTGAATCCGAATACGGCCAGCGGGCGGGATCGGCGATCGAGAGCCGTAAAGTCGATCCGGGGGAGGGTGCGGGTAAACCAGGCGCCGCCGCGCACGGCGATGATGGCTGCTATGTCGTCTGAGGTCAGGGCTTGGGTGATGTCCGCGGCCCGGGCGTCATCGTCGGTGCGTCCGCCGCGTTCTTCATCCTCTTCGGCGTTCAACAGGTCGATGTCGGCGGTAACCTGATATTCAGGACCGATCGCGGCTTGAGCCTGCGACACCAACTCTTGTGGTCGGTCGATGTCGAGCGATTCCATGAAAGGTCGGCATGCGCCGGCGGGTGCGATCAAGTGAATGCAGGGGCGCGCCAAGGGTCATGGTCTCCCGGCTGCGCGAGTGAAGGCTCGAGCCAGATCAGGATCAACTGGATTGGCGGGATCGCTACCGCGCTTCAGACCGGTCCCGACAATCACGCCATCGGCAAGCCGGAGCAGCTCGCCAACGGTGTCAGCCGTGGCACCACTACCGACGAAAAGTCGGCGGTCGGGAACGGCTTGGCGCACCCGACGAAGATGGTCGGCGTCCACGGCCTCGCCGGTAGCCGCCCCGGTAACGACGAGGCCATCGGCCAGTCCGCGATAGGCGCAGTCCTTGGCGGCTCGGGCGATATCAGCGGGGTGGATGGGTGTCGCGTGTTTGACGTGGACATCGGCGAGGATGGCCACTCGGGCGGCCAGGAGTTTTCGGTAGCGAAGCGTCTGTTCGGCGACGCCTTCGATGATGCCCTGGTCGGTGGCATACACCCCGGTGTGGACGTTTACGCGAATGAAACAGGCTCCAACGGCGGCGGCAATGCCGAGCGCCGAGCGGGCGTCGTTACGCAAGGCGTTGATCCCCAACCGCAGCTTGGTTTCGCGCCGAATCCGATCGGCGGCGATGGCCAGTGCGGCGATCGACGCGGGCGCAAGGCGAGTCGCACGGAAGGGCGCGTCGCCGAAGTTCTCAACCACCGCCGCGTCGAAACCAGCGGTTTGTAATGCGCGAGCATCGGCCAGCGCCCGGTCGAGGATTTCATCCATGCTGAGGACGTGCGCGGGCGTGCCCGGAAGGGCCTTTAAGTGAATGACCCCGATAAGAGCGGGAGCCGGTAAGTCGATCATGGACGATCCCTCGGCTCGCTTCACTTGCCGTCCATCGCGTCCCTGTCAGGGATCGGCGAGACCGTCACTGTTATAGCGTCAAGCGCCCTTTCGAAACACGGCCACCACGTCCTCGATCGGCACGACGTACAGGAAATTGTCGGTGTCGAATTCAACCGGGATGGCGTGCTTGGGGTTGAACAGCACGCGGTCATATTGCCGAATCGGAAAGTTGTCGTCGGCCTCGATCTGGGCGGAGACGGCCACGATGCGTCCGGTGATGGTCGGAATCTCAACTGAATCGGGCAGTTCGATACCGCCCTTGGTCACCTTCTTGTCCTCATCCTTGCGGATCAGGACACGTTTGCCAAGCGGTTCGACGGTGTCCAACTTGGTCGTCCTCTGACTCTGAGTGCGGTCGCTCATCTGTGTTCCCTGTACCCTCCTAGACTAGGTCGTGGGGCCGCGAGCCCCTCTAGCAAGGGATTCTATGGACTGCGCGTACCGGAAGCCACTCCATACACGGTTTTACCATCGGCGTCGCAAGCGTTTTCCCGCGCGGGAAAATGCGATTCGCGCCCACCGCTGTTAAGCGGCCTTAGAACGGGACCAGCGGCCAACGGCAGGCGGGCGATGCGGCCTCAAAGCGAGCAACGCGGGGGTTCCAGCGGCGGATTACGAGCGTCGCGTGAGCCGTTGGAGCAGTCTTCGACTTTGTTCGACCTGTTCGGAAAGTCGCTGAACGGCGGGATTGCCGCGTGTTGCCTGGGTTGCCCCGCGGCTACCCGATATCGTGGAGACCTCCAACGATCGGATTTCCCGATCTTCGGGTATTCCATCGCTCGCCGCTCCCGGAATCGCGCTGCGCCCAACGTCGGGGCGTGCAGGTGACACGCTGACAGACGATGTTCGTTGCAATCGGCGTTCGAGAACCCCGACTCGATCCGTCGCATCAGTGACGGCGGACATGATTTCGTGGCGCAGCCGGCGCAATTCAAGACGGATTCCCGGAACGTCCTGAGAATTGGGAGCCGGAGGGGACTTTGAAAAATCATGCGAGGTTTGCATTGAGCAGTGTTTCTGCCAGCTCTGTAGTTGAGACCGCACCCTACGAATCTGGCTGGCGATGCTCTCCGTCACGGGCGGCTCGACTATGACCAGATCAGGCGACACGTCGGCGAAAGGGCGTTCCGATTTTCCGACAAACGAACGCTCCGGTGCGCTGGTTTCGAGCGGCGGTGTCCGGGCTTCTGCTTCCTCTGTCGCCGAGTTTCCGGCGATGATCGATCCGGAGCGCGGCGCTCTCGTTTTCGTTGATATCGGCGGCACGACGGTTCCGCCGAGGACCATGTTCTCAACCACCGAGCGCAAAAACGATCGGTCGACGGCGCGCCGGCCGGCTGAATAGGCGCTGAGCAGCGCGTTGTCGCATACCGTGTTGATGACCCGCGGAAGCCCACGAGATACGGCAAACACTTCGTCCAGAGCGTCGACTGAAAAAATCCGCTGCGTTTCGGCCCCACTAACGGTCAAGCGGTGGCGAACATACTTTTCAGTCAGGTCCCGATCGAGGGCCGGCAAATGGAACCCGCGGAAGATCCGCTGTTTGAGCTGGCGCAATTCGGGTGATTTGAACATGCCCTGCAATTCCGGCTGCCCGACGATGGCGATCTGAAGGAGCTTGGCGTCATCGGCTTCGAGGTTGCCGATCATGCGAAGCTGCTCGAATGCATCGATGGGCAGGTTCTGGGCCTCATCCAGCACAAGAACGACCGGCACGTTACGGGCGAAGCGGGTCAACAAGTAATCGTGCAGCGCGCGGACCAGATGCGCGTGGCCGGCGCCCGTTGAGACATCCAACTCCAATTCCGCGCACACGGATTCCATGAGGTCCCGAGCGTTGTGGACCGCGTGATTGACGTTGGCAAAGGAAATGCTGGACCCGAAGTGGCGGAGCATCATTCGCGACACGAGTGTTTTTCCGGCACCCACCTCGCCCGTAAGCAGAACGAAGCCCTTCCGTTCCTGCACGGCGTAAATCAGGGAGGCAAGGGCTTCTTCGTGTTCCGGCGTGGGAAAAAAGTAGCGCGGATCGGGCGTGTTGTTGAACGGCAGCTCGCGAAGTCCGAAAAACTCGGCATACATGGGGCGTTGACTCGGCGCGCGGACCGATCCCCCGCGGCGGGGCGGGCTCGCACGCATGACTATCGGTCCCACCCGCTTGGGCCTTGAAGCCAGTCTCGAATCGTGGCCTGAAAGACGCGGTGCAGGTTCAGCGCGGTCAGGGGGCACCCGATAAGTCTCGATGTGAAGGAGGTCGTGCGCCCGTGGTACGGGCGCAATTGATTATCGGAACCTTCGGGACGCGAGGCTTCAATGGCCATCGACGGACGCGGATCACCTTCGATGTATTTAAGCGCTCCCCGGACGGGCGTGGTCCATTTGGTTGCGGTGGCGGCAATCGCAATCGTCGGGTGCGCGCCGAAGAACACGGACATGCTCCACTTCCTGCCGGAGCGCGAGCACCAGGTATCGGCCATCGAGTATCGGTTGGGCATTCCCGACGGGATCCAGATCACCGCTCCGCGCATACTGGAAATCGACGGCGAGACGCAACACATTCACCCCGACGGAAAGATCACGCTCAAGCTGCTGGGGGACGTGAAGGTCATCGGAATGACGGCCAAGGAACTGGCCGCGAAACTCGAGGTGCTCCTGGGCCGCTACTACGTTGATCCCAAAGTAAGCGTCAAAGTCGTCGACTACAACAGCAAGAAATTCTACGTCTACGGCGAAGGGATGCCGCCGGGCCCGAGGCCCTACACCGGACGTGACACGTTGATCGACGCCGTGATGCCGTCGGTGGGAAACTTTCTAGCGGAGACGAGCAAGGTGAAGGTTATTCGTCCGTCTCACGGCGATGCTCCACCGCGTGAGATCATCGTCAATATCGATCATATGATGAAAATCGGAGACTGGAGCCAGAACATTCTATTGGAGCCGAATGACGTGGTGTATGTACCGCCGACGCCGTGGGCCTTGTTCGCCCATGGGGTGCGCGGTCTTCTGTATCCGGTCAGTCCGGCCGTTCAGGCGTACGCGACGCCGGCGTACGTTCGCGACATCGACGATGTCTACGACGACGACAGCAATTCGACGTACATCTACGCGCCGGCGCCGACCTACTAAACGGACATGAGCAGCACGAATCAACGGTACACGTTATGGGAAGGATCGCCGACGCGCTGAAGCGCGCCGAACAGGAACGCCGTCAAAAGTTGGGGGGAGCCGCCGCGTCGGCACCCTGGGATTGGAGCGCGCCGTCCGTTCGCGCCCCAAGCGAAATCACCGCGCCGACGGCTGATCCCGCCGAAGCGCTGGAATCGGAATCAACTTCGAAAACCCCGCTCACCGAGCCGGCGCCGCTCGTCGAAGGTCTTTCCGAGTCACTGGTTCCATTCTATGAACGCTCGTCACTGGTGACCGAGCAATATCGCTCACTACGCACGCGGCTGTTGAGTCAGAACCCCAATTATGAACATCGGGTGATTGCCATTACCAGCGCGGTTCCGAAAGAGGGCAAGAGCGTCACGACCCTCAATCTGGGATGCATCCTCGCGGAGATTCGCCGTCTCAAAGTTTTGGTCGTCGACGGCGATTTCCGTCGTAGCTCGCTCGCCCACATGCTGAACCAGCCGACGGGGCCTGGCCTCGCGGAGGTGCTGGCCGGCGACGCAACGTACGAGCAAGTGCTTCGTTCCACGCCGATCCCGAACTTGATGTTCATGCCGGCGGGAAGCACCAAGGGACGATCGGCTCCGGAGTTGCTGACCGCGGCCTCGGCGATCCCCGCGTTCAAGCGGATGCAGAACGAATTTCATTATACGATTGTGGACACCCCGCCCGCCACGACCGTGACCGACGTCGGCATCATCGGGCAGATGTGCAGCGGCGTGGTGATGATCGTTCGGCTGCACCGCACCCACGAGGCGGCGGCCAAGCGGGCCGTGCGGCTCCTTCAGGTAAACAACATCCCGGTGCTGGGCTGCCTGCTCGTCGGGCGGGACGCGCCGGGAAGCCGCTATTCGTACGGTTATCAATACGGCTACGGGTACCGCTCGAACTATTATCGCTACTCCGATTACTTCAAGGCCGAATCGTCCGAATCAGAGAGCACATGATCCGGTGATCGAAGGCCGACTCATTATTTGCATCGCCAGTTCCTGGGACTACGATCCAACCGGCAAGCACCACATCATGAAGCGGCTCGCCCGGCGGAACGCCGTTGTGTGGGTGAACCACCACGGCTTGCGGCGCCCGCGCCCGAATCGTTCGGACGCGCGGGGGTGCATACAGACTCTGCGCCGCGTGGCGGGCGGAGCACGTTCCATCGGTCCGTCGATGATTCAAGTAACGCCCATGTTGTTGCCCGGCGCCGCGAGCCGCGTGAGCCGGGCCATCAACCAGTTTCTGGTCACCCGGCAGATTCACAAAGCCGTACGGTCCATGAAAAACGTTGCGGCACGGCCTGTGCAGGTGTGGTCGTTTGCCCCGGATGTCCCCTACCTGTGTGGGGCGTTCGGAGAGGAATGTTTCATCTATTACTGTGTCGATGAACACAGCGAGTTCGAAGGCGTGGATCGGGATCGGGTCTCCGCGTTGGAACGTGAAACCATGCTCGGGGCGGACCTTGTGCTCACGACCTCAGAGAGTCTGCAGAGTGCCAAACGCGGCGTCCGACCGGATGCGGTGTTGGTTCGGCACGGCGTGGATTTTGACCATTTTTCATCCGCGTGGCGGCAGCACCTCGAGCCGCCGCCGGATGTCGCCTCGATCCCCAAGCCGATCTTCGGCTTCTTCGGGTTGATTCAGCATTGGGTGGACATCCAGTTGCTGGCCAGGGTCGCCCGGCTCAGGCCGGATTATTCGTTCGTGCTCATTGGTGAGTGCCGAACCGGCATTGACGCGTTGCGCTCTCTCCCCAATGTTCACGTCCTCGGCCGCCGGCACTACTCGTCGCTTCCGGCATATTGTGCCGCATTTGATGCCGGTCTGTTGCCGTTCAAGGCCGATGCCCTGACGAGGCACGTGAATCCGATCAAGATGTACGAATACCTGGCCGCGGGGCTTCCGATCGTATCCACCTCGCTGCCCGAAGCCCGGCGATTCGTTGGACCGATCGTAATCGCGGATGGGGCAGAGCCGTTCGCCCATGCCTGCGATCGAGTGATCCGCAACCAGGATCCGGAAAAGCGAATGCGGATCAGTGGTTGGGTCGAGAATGAGACCTGGGACGCGAGAGTGGAGGAGCTCTCTGAGCTCGTGATGCGGCGTATCGAAGGCCAACATGAAACGGTTTCGAGGCGAAAGGCCGAAGTTCTGCCCTGGCCATTGCCGAATAGAAATCCGGCACTTGCCGGCCGTTGACGAAACCGTCCGTTCCGCCGCATGATAGGCATACGGAACGGTTGTCACGCTGGTGAACGGGAGAACGGATTCATGCGTTCGCGTTTTTTGGCTGTGACGGCACCAATCGTCATATGGCTGTCGGGCTGCGGTCTGTCGTTGAACGAGACTGAATATCCGAACCGATTGATTGGTGCCAACGGGCAGCTCTTTACGGTCGAGGATCTCGAAGATATCGCCAACGATCCGGACCTGTCGGAAGATGAGAAGCGTGACGCATTCGAGGAACTCGGCATCGAAGACCAAGACCTAATCGATGCCTTACTCGACCTCTAGGGCTCTGCAACGGGGCAATCACTTCATGGCCCGCGAATTGCTTGCGCTCACACGAGATGTTTTCCTCGGCGAAATCTCCTTTCGCAAGCCAACGCAGCTTGACACCCGCCTTCCGCAGTCTAGCATGATATAGCGCATGCCGCTAAGACTCGCCTCGAGCGCCGCGGCGCTGCTTCGGCGCCGCGCATGACTCCGTACCCCGGTGGTGCGAAGGTTCGACTGCCAATCACGCGGCCCGCGCGAAGGACGGGGATGTTTACTGGCATCGTGGAGCTTGTCGGCAAGATTGTAGAGACACGCGCTGTCAGCGGCGGCGGGCGTCTGCGCGTTCACGTTGGGCCGATAGCGGCGGAGTGTGCGTTGGGGGCGAGCGTTTCCATAAGTGGCGTTTGCCTCACCGTCGCGGAGCGGGCGGCGAACCACCTTGAGTTCGACGTCGTCCGGGAGACGCTGAACAAGAGCACTCTCGGCCGCAAAGCGCCTGGCGACGGCGTAAACGTCGAGAGATCTCTGCGCGTCGGCGACCGCTTGGATGGGCACCTGGTTCAAGGGCACGTCGATGGAATCGCGAAGGTGGAACGTGTCCAGGCATCGGCGCATGAATACGTGGTTTGGCTGCGCTGCTCGCCGCAGCTGGACCCGTATCTCATTCCCAAGGGTTCCGTGGCCCTGGACGGGGTCTCCTTGACCATTGCAAGCCTGAGCGACGGGAGTTTCTCGGTCGCCCTGATCCCCGCCACATTCGAGCGAACGACCTTGGGCCGACTGCGCAAGGGCGATGAGGTCAACCTTGAAACGGACGTCATGGTCCGCGCCATCGTGCACCGCATGGAGGAGACAATTGGCTCTCACGGACTATCGATGGACGCCCTGAAAGTCGCAGGGTTTGCATGAGCGCCCCCTGGTCCGCCACATCATCAGAATCCTCGGCACCGGCGACTAAGCCTCTCATTGGCATCAGCATGGGCGACCCCGCGGGCATCGGCGCCGAAGTCATCGTCAAGACCCTGGCCGATCCGGCCATTCGTGACCTGGGGCGGTTTATCATCTTCGGCGTGGACGAAATATTGATTTCGGCCGCCGACGACGCGGGCATTCGGCCCTTCTGGTTCACCGCCGACGCTCGCGAGCCCGTCCGAATCGACTCCGGCGTGCTCGTCGGCGATTTTCCGGAGTATTCGGCGGGCTATTGGACCATTGCCCGGCCCACCGAATTGGGCGGCAAAGCCTCGCTGGCGTTTCTGGACCGGGCCATTGAATTGGCCAGGGGCGGCGTCGTGGATGCGATTTGCACGGGCCCCATCCATAAGACGAGTTGGTCGCTGGCCGGATGTCGCTTTGCCGGACACACCGAAAAGCTGGCCGATGCGTTCCACGCCAAGCGGGTGACCATGGCCTTCGTCGGCGGTGGGCTCCGAGTGGCCCTGGCCAGTGCCCATGTCGGGCTCTTTGAGCTCCGCAATCATTTCACCATTGGCATGGTGTTCCAGCCGATCGATCAACTACATGATGCCCTCCTCAGGTGGTTCGGCATACCGCGGCCACGAATTGCGGTGGCGGGTTTGAATCCGCACGCGGGCGAGGACGGGCTGTTTGGGGACGAGGAACGCCGCGTGATCGAGCCGGCCATGCAGATGGCCCGAAACGTGGGGATCGACGTCGAAGGTCCGTTTCCCCCCGATACTTTGTTTTTGGACCATCGACGGGCCCGCTACGACGGGTTCGTCTGCATGTACCATGACCAGGGGTTGATACCGGTCAAGCTGCTTGCCTTTGATCGGGCGGTCAACGTGACGCTCGGCTTGCCCACGATTCGGACCAGCGTGGACCATGGCACGGCGTTCGATATCGCGGGGACAAATCAGGCCGACCCGGGGAGCATGCGCGAAGCGGTACGGCTCGCGTGCCGGCTTTCCGCCATTGCCTCGGCCACTCCCATGGTCACCCCGGCGGTGACCGTCGCTGAAACCTAGCTCCGGTAACCGCGAGATCGCTTTATCATTAAGTGCCACTATGTGTCACTTAACATGCTTCACGCTTTATTGCCCGCGTACGAGTTCGTTCGCCGATAACCCTTGATCCGTCGACGCATCTCGGGTGATTTGTTCGGACCGTTTTTTCGTCGTTCCGGACCTTGAATGGCGCGGCGGCGCATGCCTAAGATCGTCACGATCGAGGACAACGAGTTAATCCGGTCGCGCGGCGAATCTAAGGAAAGGACGAACCGGAGGCACCACCCGCGTCACCGAGACAGACGGTTTCAATCGCGACGTACGTTCCCTGTCCAAGTGCCGATCGAGGGCATGGAGGTCCCACCCGGCCCCGTGTTCGCCAATGGCGAACTTGGGGCCGGTTTTCTTTTGGTCGACGGGTGGTGAGGGAAGCTTCTTGTCTTAGCGTGCAACGATGAGTCAGTCTCTTACGCGACGCTCGCTTTTCGATGGAAGGAGATTTTGGCGCCGATCAGAAGCAGCATGGCCAGCACCGTCAAGCCCCACTCGTTAACCGTGGGGATCGATGCGGGTGGGCAGTCGAGCTCGGAGCACGCCCCCAGCTTCACCCACTGACAGCTCGGGCAGTCACACGCCGCCTGGGTGACGCCGTCCGTGCAGGGTTGGGAGGGATCGCCGGAACAACAGGCTCCGCTAATGGCTTCGCACTCCACATCAACGCAGGGCACACCTTTGGTCCACACTTGCCGCATCCCTGAACAAGCGCTGAATTCCACGTCTGCGCATGTGCCGGAGGGCAGATCACAGCAGGCTCCGGTAATGGCCTCGCACTCCACGTCAGGGCATGGCACACCTTTAGTCCAAACTTGCTGCGGGCCGGAACACGCGCTGAATTCGGCCTCCGCGCACGTTCCGGAGATCACATCACAACAGGCCCCCGTGACGGCTTCGCACTGCACGTCAACACACGGCACGCGTGGGGTCCAGACTTGCTGTGATCCGGAACAGGCGTTGAATTCCGCGTCTGCGCATGTGCCGGGGAGCAAATTACAGCATGCCCCCGTAACGGGCTCTCTTATGCCCAAGCTGTGGGAATAGCCCGCAGCGACAGCGATGAAACCCACATTGGGCGGGGGAGCGGTGGCTTGACCAATGTCGTTCAGTCCCCACCCCACGATGGACCCGTCGGCCTTCAGGCCCAGGCTGTGGAACGCGCCTCCGGCGACGGCAATGAAATCAGCGTTGGGCGCGGGGACATTGGTTTGACCGTCATCGTTCCGCCCCCACGCCACGATCGAACCGTTGGCCTTGATGCCCAGGCTGTGGAAATCACCTGCGGCGATGGCGATGAAATCAGTATTCGGCGCGGGAACGTTGCATTGACCGTAGTCAAAAAAACCGTCGCAATTCGACCCCCACGCGATGATCGAACCATCGGCCTTGAGGCCCAGGCTATAATAATATCCCGCAGCAATGGCCACACAGTCAATATTGGGGGGAGGTGGGTTGGTATCACTTCCCCATTCGACGATGGAGCCGTCGGACTTCAGGCCGAGGCTGTGACCAGACCCCGCGGCTACGGCTACAAAACCGCTGTTGGGCGCGGGGACGTTACACTGACCGCCGTTGTAGTTGCCGCATCCCCACGCCACGATGGAGCCACCGGACTTCAGGCCCAGGCTGTGAAAACCTCCTGCGGCGACGGCGATGAAATCGGCATTGGGCATGGGAACATTGGTTTGACCGGCGTCATTCCTACCCCACGCTACGATGGCCCCATCGATCTTGAGGCTCAGGCTCTGGTCCCTTGCGGCGACGGCGATGAAATCGGCATTGGGCACAGGAATGTTGGTTTGACCGCCGCCATTGCTACCCCACGCCACGATGGAGCCGTCGGACTTGAGGCCGAGGCTGTGGGCCCCGCCCGCGGCGATGGCCACGAAGCCGCTGTTGGGCGCGGGGACGTTTGTTTGACCCTCGGAGTTGCGTCCCCACGCCAGGATGGAGCCGCCGGACGTCAGGCCCAAGCTGTGATTAGAGCCTGCGGCGACGGCCACGAAGGCGCTGTTTGGAGTAGGGACGTCCGTCTCACCATGCGCGTTGTATCCCCACGCCACGATGGAGCCATCGGCCTTGAGCCCAAGGCTGTGGGAATCGCCCCCGGCGATGCCGATGAAATCGGCATTGGGCGCGGGAACGTTGGTGGCAAGGTTCAATCCCCAACCTACGATAGAGCCGTCGGACTTAAGGCCCAGGCTATGCACAGTGCCTGCGTCGATTGCGACGAAACCGGCATTGGGCGCGGGAACGTCGGTTTGGCCAAAGGCGTTATCCCCCCACGCCACGATCGAGCCGTCGCCCTTGAGGCCCAGGCTGTGGTCCAAGCCCGCGGCGACAGCTACGAATCCGCTGTTGGGCACGGGAACTTCGCACGGTGCGAAGTTGGACCCCGGACATCCCCACGCCACAATGGAGCCGTCGCTCTTAAGGGCCAGACTGTGCAACCCCCCTCCGGCGGTGGCAACAAAGTCGCTGTTGGGCGCGGGGACGTCGGTCTGACCGGAGCTGTTGCCCCCCCAGGCAACGATGGAACCGTCGGACTTCAGTCCCAGGCTATGACCCGCGCCCGCGGCCACTTGCGTGAATGGCCCGCTCAAGTCTACCCCGACGACCTGGCTTCCCCACCCGACGATCGAACCAGATGGCTCGCCGGCGGTGGCGACGCCCGTTGAGGTGAGCACGGCGATCAGACTGGCCAGGCAGTCAATGACGCGACGATGGCTCGCCCGGGTTCCGGGCTTCGAATTGCCGATGCGTAAACTCCTCTCCCCGGAGAACAACGCGACGCCTCCTGTTTGATGCTTTCCTGCAAGACGTGTGCAGGCCAACCAAACATGGTACCCCCGCACCGACCTCGGATGCAAATGCTTGTTTGGGTATGGGAGAACAACGGATCCGTGCGGTTTCGGCGGCCTATGCGGGCCCGCTTTGGTCGGCCAAGGTGCGACGGCGGAAACCGGATACGCCGAAGGCGTTATGACCTATAGCCCAGGGTTGTCCGCCGTAGCGGACTACCCTGGGAAATCGATGCGACGAATGGACGCAACCCCGATGGGGTTGTGACACTTGATGCCTTTAACCCAGGGTAGCCCGCCTTGGCGGGCAACCCTGGGCTTGAAGTCGAGACCCCGTTGGGGTCGGCAATTGGCGCGCCGATTCCGTCAGGCACCCGAGAACGACGCGCGCTTCTTTCGCGCTAATGGACTATCGTTCCTGAAGAATATCAGGCTTGGGGACACCCATCGGATCGAGCTTGGACGGGTTGATGCCGAGCGACTTGATGGCCGCGGGCAGCGTCGACCGGTCATATTTTCCGATCTTGGCAAGTTCGGTAAGCGCCGCGAGGGCGACGTGGCGGGCGTCGATTTCAAAATACTCGCGCAACTCGGCCCGGGCCTCGCTTCGGCCGAAGCCGTCCGTGCCCAATGCCCGAATGCCCGCGGGAACCCAGCGGGCGATCTGATCGGGTACAAGCTTGATGTAGTCACACGTGGCCACGATCGGAAATGGTTCGTCCCGCAAGACCTGGGTCACATAGGGCACTCGCTGGGGCTCATCGGGATGCAAGAGGTTCCATCGGTCACACGCCAAGCCGTCGCGCCGCAACAGGTTGTAGCTCGTCGCGCTCCATACATCGGCGCAAATACCAAATTTTTCGTCCAATATCTCCTGGGCTTGAAGTGCCTGCCAGATGAGTGCGGCGCTGCCGAACAGATGCACCCGCGGCTTGGAGGCCGACTTTTCCCCCGCGCGAAACTTGTACAGCCCCTTGAGGATTCCATCCTCAACTCCCGAAGGCATGGCCGGATGCGTATACGGCTCGTTTTGAACGGTGATGTAATAGTACACCGGCTCGCGGGCGTGATACATGCGGCGAATGCCGTCCTGCACGATGATCGCCAGTTCATAGGCCCACGCCGGGTCATAATTGACGACATTCGGCACGGTGCCGGCCAAAACGTGGCTGTGTCCGTCCTGATGCTGCAAACCCTCACCGGCCAGGGTGGTTCGGCCGGAGGTGCACCCGATCAGGAATCCGCGAGCCCGCATATCCGCGGCGGCCCAGGCCAGGTCGCCGATGCGCTGGAACCCGAACATGGAATAGAAGAAGAAAAAGGGAATCGTGTTGACGCCGTGAGTGACGTTGGCGGTGCCCGCGGCGGAGAACGACGCCATCGACCCCGCCTCGGTGATGCCCTCTTCGAGAATTTGCCCGTCCCTGCTTTCGCGGTAGTAAAGCAGCAAGTGTGAATCAACCGGCTCATATCGCTGCCCGCCGTGGGCGTAGATGCCGTATTTCCGAAAGAGGGCGTCCATGCCGAAGGTGCGGGCTTCGTCGGGCACGATGGGAACGATGAGCTTCCCCATGACCGGATCGTCCATGAGCCGGGCCAGCATGCGCACCATGACCATGGTGGTGGCCGCGTCACGATCCCCCGTGCTCTGGAAAAACTCATTGAATGCGCTTCGTTCGGGCGGCGCGAGTGGGGCCGCCCGAACGCGCCGCCGCGGCACGAAGCCGCCCAGCGCGGCACGGCACTCCATGAGATATCGATATTCCTCGCTGTTCTCATCCGGCCGATAGAAGGGGGCGTTCTCCAGCTCGTCGTCCGGAATGGGGATCTCAAAGCGGTCGCGGAATACCTTCAGTTCGTCGATGCTCAGCTTCTTTTGCTGATGAGTGATGTTGCGGCCTTCGCCCGCTTCACCCAGGCCGTAGCCCTTGATCGTTCGAGCTAAAATGACCGTGGGCTGGTCACGGTGCTCGGTCGCGGCGTGATAGGCGGCGTAGACCTTGACCGGATCATGCCCTCCGAGCCGCAGCTTTTGGATTTGTTCATCGCTCAGATGAGCGATCAGCTCCAGGAGACGCGGGTCCTTCCCAAAAAACTTCTCCCGTGCGTACGCCCCCGACTCGACCGTGTACTTCTGCCATTCCCCGTCGATCGTCTCGGTCATTCGCTGGACGAGCACCCCATCGAAATCGTTCGACAGCAACGGGTCCCAATCCTCACCCCAGATCGCCTTAATCACATTCCAACCGGCCCCGCGAAAAGCCCCTTCAAGCTCTTGGATGATGTTGCCATTGCCGCGCACGGGCCCGTCGAGCCGTTGCAGGTTGCAGTTCACCACGAAGATCAAGTTGTCCAGTTGCTCGCGGGCGGCCAGGGTAATCGCCCCCAGTGATTCCGGCTCATCCATTTCGCCGTCACCCAGAAATGCCCAGACCCGCGATCCGGATGTATCGGCGAGCCCACGGTCGTGGAGATAACGGTTGAACCGGGCCTGATAGATGGCGGTAATGGGTGAAAGGCCCATGGAGACGGTGGGGAACTCCCAGTAATCGGGCATCAACCATGGATGGGGATACGAGGACAAACCGCCTCCCGCGGCAAGCTCGCGGCGGAAATTCTTCAAATGTTCGGCGGTCAGTCGCCGTTCCAGAAAGGCCCGGGCGTATATGCCCGGCGCGCAGTGACCTTGAAAGAAAATCTGGTCGCCCACTTGTTCCTTGGTGTTTGCCCGAAAGAAGTGATTAAAGCCGATTTCCAGCAGCGTGGCCGCCGACGCATACGTGGAAATGTGACCGCCGATGCCGGGGGAACGGCGATTGGCTTGGATCACCATGGCCATCGCGTTCCAGCGGACGTAGCTTTTGATCCGCCGGGCCATGACCCGGTCGCCGGGGTAAGCGGCCTGTTTGTGCACCGGAATGGTGTTGATGTACGGAGTGTTGGCGGTGAACGGGGCGATGATGTCATGCCGCTTGCCCCAATCGATCAGCTTGCCGAGCAGGAAGCGGGCCCGCCCTCGGCCCGAGGCGACCGCCGCGGATCGCAGCGAGTCGGTCCACTCGCGCGTTTCCAGCGGATCGAGGTCAAATTCATCGAACAACGGCTCCTTGCTCATGGTGTGAGCATATCGCTGGTTTGTTTTTCACGCCACTTTTCCGCCGATCTTGTGGATTGATAGGCGTTCGGGAACAATGGGTGTACGGGGCGCGGCGCAGCACGCCCGTCAACGCTTGGCATGACTCACGCGGGAGGTGGCATCTGATGGCACTGTTATGTTGGTCCTTTGCGGTCGCGTCCGCTCTGCTCGGTCAATCCGGCCGCGAAGCCACGCGGGTTGCGGTGGTCAGTATCCCTGTGGTTTCGGAGAAATATCAGAAGACCGGCGATCTGGAAGCGCAGTTCGAGGGAGTCCGTAAGCGTCTCAATCAGGAACGGGAGGCGATGCGCGATCGCATCGACAAGCTGAACCGTTCCCTCCAGGAGGAACTCAAGCCGGGAACCGAGGAGTATCGCCAGCGCGTCAAGGAACTCGCTTTGCTGGAGGCCGAGATGAAGTGGTTCGTGGAGGCCGAGGGCCAAAAAGTCGAGCAGGGCCTCTCGGATTCCCTTCGTGAAATCTACAAGGACATCCAGGAAGCGGTTCGGCAAATCGCGGAACAAAAGGGCCTCGACATTGTGCTGGCCAGCGACCAGGTTCCGGAAGGTCGTCCGGAATCCTCCACCCAAGTACGCCAGCAAATCCTTCTGCAGAAGGTCGTCTACTGGAACCCGCGAGTGGACATCACCGAAGAAGTCGTTACCCGCCTGAACGCGAATTACAGCGCCAAGCGGCCCGCCCCTCCACCGGCGACAGGCGCCGCCCAACCGAAGTGAGCCCAGGCAATGAACGACTCGACGAGCTTTACCACGAGCGAACTGGCCACCATCGTTGGCGGAACGCTCGACGGTGACGGCAATGTGCGGGTGATCGGCGTCGCGGATGTTGGTGAAGCGCAGCCAAACGAGGCATCATTTGTCACCAATCCCAAGTACGCCGACAAAGTCGCTTCGAGTCGCGCCGGGGTCCTTCTCGTGCCGGTCGATTTCGGGCGGACGCCGATGCCCGCCATTCGGTGCCAAGGTTTGGAGCGCGCCGTGGCCAGCCTGCTCGGCGCTTTCGCTCCGCCGGTGGTCAAGCCGGCGAGCGGGATTCATCCGACCGCCAGCGTGCATCGAACCGCAACCATTGGACCTGATTCGGCGATTGGCCCCTTCGTTCAGATCGAAGCCGACGTCCGGATTGGGGCTTCGGTCGTCATCCATGCCGGTTGTTACATTGGCCGGGGCACGTCGCTGGGCGACCGTTGCTTTCTCTGGCCGAACGTCGTGGTTCGAGACGGCTGTCGCATCGGAAACCGCGTTATGATCCATTCGTGTTCCGTCATCGGTGCGGATGGTTTCGGCTACTATTTCGAAGAGGGTCGCCACCACAAGGTTCCGCACATCGGTGGAGTAATCATTGAGGACGATGTGGAAATCGGTGCCTGCTCGTGTGTGGACCGTGCAAAATTCGGCTTCACTGTAATTGGGCGGGGTACCAAGATTGATAATCAGGTCCAAGTCGCTCATAATGTCCGACTTGGCGAAGGTTGCTTATTGGCGGGCCACGCGGGAGTCGCGGGGAGTACGCGGATCGGCAGTTTTAGCGCCTTCGGTGGCAAGGCGGCTGCCCTCGATAATTTGACCATCGGCCAGCGGGTCCGGGTGGCCGGTGGTGACACGACCATAACCCACGACATCCCGGATGACATGACGGTTTCCGGTTACCCGGCGCAGGAGAACCGGAAGCAGCTCCGGGAGCGGGCCATGATACGGCGCCTGCCCGATTTGGCTCAGCAGATCAAGGACCTAATCGCGCGAGTGGAACAGCTTGAGGCGGCAGCACACGATCGACCATGACGTGGAACTGGAGGGCCGGGGCCTGTTCACCGGTGAACCGGTCTCGATCCGTGCCCGCCCCGGCGCGCCCGATACGGGTATCTGCTTCGTCCGTACCGATCAATCCCCCCCGATTCGTATCCTAGCCCTTGTCGAAAATGTATCCAAACGAGCCAGGCGCACGTCGCTGCGGAACGGCACGGTCGCGATCGAGACGGTCGAACACTGGCTCAGCGCGTGCGCCGGGCTGGGCATCGACAATCTTCAACTCGAACTCAACGCCAACGAGCTTCCCGGCGTGGACGGAAGCTGTCTCCCGTTCGTCGAGACCCTGCACAGAGCCGGTATCTGCGAGCAGGAGGCTGAGGTACGTCCTCATCTGATTTCCGACGTGATTCGCGTCGTCGACGGCGATAACGAGTTGGTTGCTCTCCCTCCCCTGAAGCCTGACTCCGAACTCCTCGAAATTGCATACGATCTGGATTACGGATCCGCCAATCCGATCGGTAGGCAGCACTTCCGCTGCATCGTGACGCCCGAAACCTTCGAAGCCAACATTGCACCGGCCAGGACCTTCGTTCTCGAACAGGAGGCGGAAGCACTTCGAGCCACCGGCCTGGGTACCCATCTCGACTATCGCGACATCCTGGTGTTCGGAAAGGATGGACCGATCGGCAATGACCTTCGTTTTCCCGATGAGTGCGTGCGACACAAGGTGCTCGATCTGATCGGCGACCTCAAACTGCTCGGCCGACCATTGGTCGGGCGGATCGTTGCCCGAAAAAGCGGCCACTCCCTCAACCACGAGTTGGTGCGGGCCTTGGCGGAGCAGTTTGACGCCAAACGGCACGAGTCCTTGCTGGGCCGTGTCCCCACGATCGATATCCATCAACTTCAACGAATTCTCCCGCATCGATATCCGTTTTTGATGATTGATCGCGTGATTGAAATCGAAGGGACGCACCGCGTCGTTGGCATCAAGAACGTCACCATCAATGAGCCTTTTTTCCAAGGCCATTACCCCGGGGATCCGATCATGCCTGGGGTCCTCGTGATCGAGGCCCTGGCACAGATTGGTGGCGTCCTGCTCAGTCAGGAACTCGAGCACAAAGGCAAGGTGGCCGTGTTGCTCAGTCTCGATAAGGTCAAGTTCCGCCGTGCCGTGCGGCCCGGCGATCAGCTTCTTTTGGAGGCGGAATCGATTCGCGTCCGCACCAATACCGGTCACATTCGTGGGCGGGCCCGAGTTTCCGGGGAACTGGTCGCCGAGGCGGAGATCAAGTTCATCCTGACGGATGCGGAGTCGCACTGAGTCAGTGGGAGAAGCACCTTGTCCGTGAACATCCACCCAACCGCGGTCATCGATCCTCGAGCGAGGATCGGCCAAAACGTAGAGATCGGCGCGTACAGCGTCATCGGAGGCGGCGTCGCCGTGGGCGACGGTTGCCGAGTCCACCATCACGCGACAATCGAAGGGCACACCACGCTCGGAGAGGCGTGTGAAGTGTTCCCGCAGGCCGTCCTGGGTACGCCCCCGCAGGACCTCAAGTATCGCGGCGAACCGACGCGCCTCGAAATCGGCAAAGACAACATCTTCCGCGAAATGGTGACCGTCCATCCAGGGACGGATAACGGCGGCGGCGTCACCCGAATCGGCGACAAGAACCTGTTCCTCATCGGCGTGCACATCGCCCACGATTGCACGATCGGCAATCGCTGTGTGGTCGCCAATTATGTTCAGTTCGCCGGCCACGTCCATGTCGAGGACAACGTCAACATGGGTGGCCACAGCGCCGTCCACCACTTCGTCACCATCGGCCGCCACGCCTTCATCGGCGGCATGACCCGCGTCCCTGCCGATGTGCCGCCGTTCGTGGTCATGGTGGCCGCTCGCGGCACACGGTCTGAAATCCGCATGATCAACGGCGTCGGGTTGGAGCGCAGCGGGTTCAGCCATGAGGACATTGGCTCGCTCAAGGACGCCTACATGAAGCTGTTTTCGCGCCGCGCCCGTTGCAGCGGCACGGCCATCCGAGATCGCGTTCAGGAATTGCTCGACGCTCGCCCGCTCAATCCCTGCGTCGGAGAATTGTGCAACTTCATGATGCGTTCGTTCGCCCACGGACGCCACGGTCGATATTTGGAATCACTTCGTCGCGACGCCGTGCATCGATCCACCTGGAAGCCCACGATCGTGTATAAGCTCAAAGTCGACGTTCACGGCAATGGTCAAGTGGACCAGCAACGACGTTCCCTCGATGGCGAGAAGCCGGAGGTCGTTGAATTGGTGGCCCGCGCGGAGCCCGGCTGGAAGTTCTCCGGCTGGAACGGCAATCAAAACGGCCGCGATAATCCGCTGCGACTGACGCTGGATCGCGACATGGCCGTCGCGGCCATGTTCACACGCAGCGCTTAGCAACCTGGAGCCGGTGTTCTCGTTGGCCACCTAAGATGAAGAGCCCACTCAAAGTCGCCGTCGTGGGTGCCGGTCGAATGGGCCGTCATCATGCCCGCATCTATGGCCAGCTGCCCGGATGTGAACTCGTCGCGGTCGTAGACAAAGACATTGACCGGGCCCGCGCGGTTGCCAAGGAGTTCGGCGGCGGGGCGGTCTCACGCTGGTCGGATATCGAAAAGGAGATCAACGCCGCCACCGTCGCCGTTCCGACCGTGTTCCACGCCGAGGTGGCCATTCCGCTCATGGAACGCGGCGTCGCCGTTCTCGTGGAAAAGCCGCTCGCCCCCGACACCACCTCCGCGAAACAACTCCTCGACACTGCCCGGCGCACCGGTCTGCTCTTGCAAGTAGGGCACTCCGAGCGGTTCAACCCCGTCGTACAGGCCATGCTCCGCATGGGCGTCACTCCTCGGTTCATCGAAACCCAGCGGGTCAGCCCATTCACGTTCCGCAGCGCCGACATCGGCGTCGTTTTCGACATGATGATCCACGACATCGACATCGTGCTTCACCTGGTGCGGCCCCAGATACGCGGCAAGTCCGACTACAAGATTGATGCGGTCGGCGTGGCCGTGTTGGGTCAGTGCGAGGACGTGGCCAACGCCCGGGTGTGGTTCGGCGACGAGGCCGCGGCAAACCTCACCGCCTCTCGCCTGGCTCTCAAAACGGACCGTAGAATTCGGGTCTTCTGTCCGTCCGCGTATTTGTCGATGGATTACCAGCGCAAATCGGGTATCGCGATCAAGCTGGCCGACAACATCGACCTCATCCGCATGGCCAAGGAGCGGAACTTCGAGGACCTATCGCAGATGCAGGACCTCGACTTCGGATCGATGGTCAAAATCGAGCCGCTCACCGTGGACGACGTGGAACCGCTGAAGGCCGAGATTTCGGCCTTTCTTGACTCGGTGCGGAACGGCACCGAAGCCGCGGTCAGCGCCGAGGACGGCTACGCGGCCGTCGAATTGGCCGAGCGGATCACCAATTTGGTTCGTGAGAAAGATTGGGCGAGCGGTTTGGGACGATCCCCAGCCGGTTCGGGCAGCCTGGCCACGTAACGTGAACTCGGGTTATCCCGTCCTCGGTTGTCGTCCATGTCGAACTTGCCTGTCACGGGCCTTCGGACGCGCCGGCTTCCCGATCCTGGTCACGATCGTTATCATTTCGTTTTCTCGCGAATTGCAGTTCCTTGGAGGTTTGTCGCCATGTCCGACGTAGTCCGAGCCAAATCGTTCGTGGTCGTGGACGACGAAGGCCGCGAACGGGCACGGCTCGGCATGGACCGGGACCAAGTCGGGTTGGATCTGGTCGGACTGGGAGACAACCAAGCCTCAGTCACCTTGCGGCTCGGCGCGGGCGGCGATGTCCGGTTGAAGCTGGCACGGTTCGAACAGGTCATCGACTTCCACATTTCCGAGCACAACATCTCCGTGAAGTTATCAACCGAAGGTGAGACCAAGTCAGGCTGTGGCTTGACCGTCGATCGCGCCGGGGCCTGGCTGGTCGCCGAGACGAACAACGAGGTCGGCGTTCGGGCGTTCTGTCGAAATGACGGCACCGCGACCTCGGTGTGGCTCTCGGAAACATCCCAACAGGATGGAGAGACCTGCATTCGGACCCGCTTCATTCGACCCGACCCCCAGGCTGACCAGACGACCGCGTGGCGAACTAAGCGATGAATTCCAGGCGGGCAAAGTCGGTACCAACCACGGAGGGCTACCGATGACCCGCGCCCACTCGATCTTCAAGGGCCGCCTTTGTTAGCATCCGTCGCGGGTTAGCGCGGCGCTCCGCTTTCCGTGCTCGGTGTGTTCCAAGATCGCGATGATCAGAACCACGCACACGCACTGAATCAGCATCAATATCGCCCCCGGCCAAGTGAGGCTGGGCAGTACGATCGCCGGCAGTCCGGTCGCCGCCGTCGCCAGGTAGATCGTCAGCACGGCCCCCCGTGGCGAAAGCCCGCGGTTCACCAGCCGGTGCGAAAAATGCCGCCGGTCGCCGCGAAACGGGCTCTCCCCGAGACGAATTCGATGGATCACCACACTCGTCACGTCGTATAGCGGAACAGCCAAGACAACCAATGGCACCACGACCCCCAGCGGCGAGAATTCCAAGCTCGCATCATAGAAGGTGGTCAGTACCGTTACGACGCTCAGCAAGTAGCCCATCACCAGGCTCCCCGCGTCGCCCATGAAAATGCTCGCTGGCGAGAAGTTGAACACCAAAAAGCCCAGCGTCGCCCCCACCAGCAGAGCAGCGAGTGTCGGCACAAAAACCTGCCCCGCGTTCATCGACGCCAGCGCGAAAATCGTGGCCGCAATGGCACCCACGCCAGCGCTCAGCCCGTCCATGTTGTCGAGGAAGTTGAAGGCGTTGGTAATCAGCACGATCCACAGGACCGTCAGGGCGATCGAGAGCACCGGCGGGAGAAACTCGGCGGCCCGAATACCCAGTGGCCAGGCCGTGACCAGCCCCACGCTGAACTGAACGGCGAACTTAACCCCCGGACCGAGCGGCCGTCGATCGTCCCGCAACCCCACGATATGGAGAAAAACCGCGCAGCCCAGGACCCCCAGCAAGAGCGGCACTCGTTCAATCATGCCCGGCAAGTAGTCGCGAACAACCTCGGGTAGCGACTGCGGCGGCTCCCCGGTTCGCATCAACCATACGATGATCGAACCGGCCATGATCGGCAGCGCGATGGCCGCCGTCATGGCCACGCCTCCGCCCAAGGCCACGGGTGCGGCGTGGGCCTTGTGTCCCGCCGGGTGATCGACGAATCCGACGCGGCGAGCGAACGCCCTGATGAACAACGTACCGATCAGCGAAAGAACAAATGACACCGCCCCGGCGGCGAGCACCAGCAGGTACATGGGCCGACACTCTACTGTTCGCGCCCACCAAGAGCCAGAACCTAACGGCCCTTAACTTTTTGAGGGTCTCAGCGAAAAAAGGCGTTTACTTCCCTCCCCTTTCCGACTTATACTCTCCCCCGACCGGGCGCTCGGCGGCACGGACGCCGAACCGCGCCGTGGATGGGGCCACCATCGGGAAAGGACGACCGATGCGACGAGTCGCGATCATCAATCAAAAAGGCGGCGTCGGAAAAACCACCACCACCATTAATCTGGGTGCCGCGCTCGCCCAATCCGGCAAGAGAGTTCTCCTGATCGACCTCGACCCGCAAGGCCACTTGAGCCTGCATCTCGGTTGCGAACCGGCGGACGGACAAACGAGCGTGTACGACGTTCTGACCTCTGCGGCCCCAATTGCCGAGTCACTCGTCACCGTCAACAAGCGATTGACGCTGCTGCCCGCAGACATTGACCTCGCCGGGGCCGAGGCAGAATTGATTAGCGTCACCGGTCGCGAGGTGCTTCTCCGTGAGGCTCTCGCCACGGTGGCTGACCGATTCGATTTCATGTTGATCGACTGCCCACCATCGCTCGGGGTCTTGACCATCAACGCCCTCGTGGCCACCGATGAAGTTCTGATACCCCTTCAGGCCCAGTTCTTCGCCCTCCAGGGGTTGAGCCGCTTGTTCGACACGGTTTCACTGGTTCGCCAGCGGATCAACCCCGCCTTGCGGGTGGCCGGTGTCGCGCTCTGCATGCACGAATCGTCAACCAAGCTGTCCAGCGAAGTCGTGGATGATCTGACTCAATTTCTGGAAAGCTCCCGCGGCACAGCCGCCCCTTGGTCGCAGGCCCGCCTGTTCAAGACCCGCATTCGCCGCAACATCAAGCTGGCCGAGGCCTCGAGTTTCGGACAATCCGTCTTCGACTACGCACCCAAAAGCAACGGCGCGCTCGATTACGCGGACCTTGCTCATGAGATCTTTGGTACACGGCCGGAGCTCGGGTCAATGGAATCGCCAAAGGTAATGACGGCTGAGGCAGCACCCACGCAGTCGGTCCACGCACCGGCGGTTCCTACGGTAGCGGCCGTCGTTCCATCGCCGCCTCCTTCAACCAAGAAAGCGCCAAGGCGTGACGCGCGCGGAAAATCAACCTCCAACGGCGAGGTGGCGTCCGTCAACAGCGAGAACAGTCGTCTTGTGGCGGCCGCATCGAGTTCGCCGTGACCGATCCAGTCACCTCCCTGTCGGTCCGGCGAGCCCGTCGGCTTTGGATTGGCTATTGGTTGTTGCTCTTCGCCCTGACCCACGTTCCCATTTCCCGCGCCAGCGCCGCGCGGGTCAAACACGCCGACAAGGCGGTCCATTTTGTTCTCTTTTTCGGACTAACCTGGTTGGGTGCGAGGGCCGTCGCCCGTCGCCCCACGGGATCCCTTCCAATCGGCACCCTGACCGCGTGGGCAGCCGTGTACCTGCTTTATGCCGCGGCGGATGAATGGCTCCAGGGCTTTGTGCGCCGTACACCGAACGTTTTGGATTGGATCGCCGATGCCTCTGGGGTCGTTCTGGCGACCGTCTGGTGGGGCGTTCGAGAACTCAAACGCACCCGAAATCGTAACACTTCGGTGGAATCGGTCCGGTAAGCCGTCTGCCCACGGAACGTAACATATTGTTAACAAGTGACTTGGCGTCTTGTAACGACGAAAACGGATCGGTCGAGTATGATAAGATAGGAAGCCGTTACAATTGACACCTTTCGGCGAGAGCGTTGATACCCGAGCGGTCGACGCAACGCTCCCGACGGCAGAGGGCACCATGGCAAAGAAAAGAAACGTCCTGGTGGTGGAAGACGAGGACGCCATCCGCCGCGGAATCGCCGACGCCCTTCGCACCCTTGGCTATCAGGTAGTCGAAGCCTCGGACGGGCTGGCCGGTTTGACCGAAGCACGCCGACCGGGACTTGACCTCGTCCTGCTTGATCTGCTCATGCCCAAAATGGACGGGTTCGAAGTGCTCACCGAGCTACGCACCACGCACCCATCGCTCCCGGTGATCATCCTGACCGCCCGCGGTTCAGAGGATGATCGCGTCCGTGGACTGCGGATCGGCGCCGACGATTACGTCGTCAAGCCATTTTCAGCGCGGGAACTTCTGGCCCGCGTCGAGGCCGTGCTGCGGCGAAGCCCCGAACGGCCCCAGGCGGTCGTTCGGATCGCGGCGGGCGGCACGACAATCGACTGTGCTCGTCGTGAGATCGTCCGTAAAAAGGGGGATCGCCTGCCGCTTTCGCAAATGGAGGCGGACATTTTGCTCCGGCTGGCCATGCACCCCGGACGGGCTGTTTCGCGAGAAGAGCTGCTCTCCTGCGTGTGGGGCTTGAGCGACGGCTCAATCGAAACACGGGCGATCGACATGCACATCACCCGCCTCCGTCAGAAGCTCGGGGCGGGCTCCGACGTGGACGCCCAGGATTGGATCGTGACCGTGCGCGGCAAGGGTTACATGCTCGGTCCGGGGATCGAGGTGGTTACGGATGGCGTACCCGCGGAGCGCTCCCCATGACTGGTTCTCGCCGAAGCAAATTCGTCGCCGTCATACTCTTTAGCTTGCTGGCCGTCGTGGTCGTCGGTGTAATCGGCTGGGCGACCGATGCCACGTTCGAGCTGGCCAAACATAACGTGCTCGAAGAGCGCAATCGCCAGGTCAGCGAAGCCATGCTTCGCATGGACGGTTACATCAACGGCATTTTGAACGCCGAGACCGCCCGCGAGTACACCCAATATCGTTCCCGGTACATGGCCGAAGCCGTCGCCGTCTTTTCCCCGGAAGGAGTCGAATTGGACGCGGACGTCCTATTGGCTTCTCCATTGTCGAAGGCCGCGCCCCAGCATGATTGGATTGATCTATATTTCCAGGTGGACCCGGAGGGAGTGGCTTCTTCGCCGCAAGTGCCGCTCGAAGGCACGCTCTTCCTCTCCGATCGCGCACGAATCATCGCCGGTTGCGATCCCCGCGTGTGCCGCACGTGGTACTGGTTGACGACCAAGGTGCTTCCGACCGCCGACTTGGCTGAACTGGTGACCAAGGCGACGTCCAGCGATGAACGCCCCGGCATGGACGATCGGGACACCAACGAGGAAGCCGCTCGCGCTTTGGGTGCATTGGTCCGTGATGCCACACTCGCCAAACCCGGCGCTCCTACTGGACGCCCCCGATCCAACGAGTCTGGGGGTGCCCTGTCTGATTATCTGCGCCGCAAGCTCAGCTATCGCGATTCGCAGGCGACCCACGTACCGCCACGCGAATGTGTCGCCCAACACATCGCCGAGCGAAATATTCGAATCGGCGCCGACGGCGTGGTCCGCAGCTTCGAGCCGCCGACCTGGCCCGGGGCGGATGTCGAAGTTAAAACCGGCAAATTCGTGGAGCCGTTCTGGCTGGAGCCGCAGCCCGACGAAAGCCCCAAGCTCGCGTTCATTCGCCAGTGTTTCCAGGATGAAACCGTGTTCTATCAGGGGTTCATCGGCGATTGGACCCGCCTCAAAACCGCCCTCCTGGGCGAGATCGATTACCTGTATACCGACGCCCGCCTTGAACCGCTCGACCTCGACGAAAAGGCGGATTCCAAGCTGGCCCATCTTCCCGCTCGGCTCGTCGTACCCGAAATCCCGGGCGGTGCCGCGATGGCCGCGTGGCGAAACGTCCGCGGGACTCTGATCGCCACGTGGTTGGCGGCAACCGCGGTGCTCCTTGTCGCCGGCTTGGGATTGCGCAACCTTGTGTCGCTCACCGAGCGCCGGATGCAGTTCGCCTACGCGGTCACCCACGAACTGAGAACGCCGTTGACGACCTTCCGGCTCTACTCCGACTTGCTCTCCGCCGGCATGGTGCCCGAAGAATCGAAACCTGAATACCTCGACACCCTCAACCGCGAGTCACAGCGTCTTTCCAACCTCGTTGAGGATGTCCTGGAATACGCCCGTGTTGAAAACCACCGCGTTCGCCTCAACGTCGTTGAAACGGATGCCCAATCACTCCTCCGCGTGCTCGCCGAATCCCACGCGAAACGATGCGCTGACCACGGCATCGCCGCGCAACTCGAGGACGCCATGACCAATGGCCAGCCGATCGAGACCGACGTCGATGTCGTCAATCGCATCGCCGGGATTCTGGTGAACAACGCTTGCCGACACGCGAAAGGCCGCGACAAGGCATCCATTGTCATGCGGGTCGGCGCCGAGAATGGCCACGTCCATCTCGATGTAATTGATAACGGCCCGGGAATCGACCGAGGTGATTCCCGCAGCATCTTCAAGCCGTTTCGCCGCGGAAAACGGGCCGATATCACCGCCCAAGGCGGAATCGGCCTTGGCCTCGCCCTCGCTCGAAACTGGGCGAAACTGCTCGGTGGCAGGTTGGATCTCGTCGCCAGGCACGACCCGCAGTTCGGCGGCGCTCATTTTCGATTAACGATTCCATCCAAGATGAGGATTTGACCGCGTTCCGAGCCAGGGGTTAACTTCCCACATCGAGAAGCTGGCAAAGTTAGCCCCGTAGCGTTTTCCGGGGCAATCGGAACCGGGAATACCGAACAAGCATGTCTATAGAGCTGGCCCATTGGGTTCGACTGTTTCCGGGACGAAAGGTCCTTCTCGTTGGCGATCTCATTCTGGATCGTTACGTCACCGGAGACGCTGAGCGCATCAGCCCGGAAGCCCCGGTCCCCGTGCTCCGGGCCGTGGAAACTCGCGAGGCGGTCGGCGGCAGCGCGAACGTCGCCGCATGTTTGGCGGCTTTGGGATGCCGTGTCGTCTGTTGCGGCGTGATCGGGGCCGATCGTCATGGCCAGGCGTTGCAACGTCTGCTGGCGGAAATTGGAGTTGACGCCGGCGGAATGATCACCCTACCGGACCGACCGACGACGACCAAGACTCGGCTCGTGGGTCTCGCCCAACACCGACATCGGCAACAGTTGATGCGTCTGGACGAGGAGGACGCGAGCCCGTTGCCTCAGGCGACGGTTCAAGAATTGGCTCGACGGGCGGCGGAATTGGTGGCCACGGTCGACGCCGTTTGCATCGAGGATTACGACAAGGGCGTGGTGAGCGAGCCGGTGTCACGGGCCGTCATCGCCGCCGCCCATCGACAATCGAAGCCGGTATTGGTCGATCCCGCGCGGCTGCGTGACTACGGCCGGTATCGCGGGGCGGACGTGCTGACGCCGAATCGCGACGAATTGTCGATCGTGGCGGGTCGGAGATTCCACAGCCTGGATGACGTCGGCGAGGCGGCCCGCGAGGTGATCGAGCGGTTCGACGTTCGAGCGGTCGTGGCGACCGTGGACCGCGACGGCGCCGTGCTGGCGGAACGTGACAAGGCATGGCACCATCTGCCGACGGTCCCGCGGGCGGTTTACGACAACACTGGGGCGGGCGACGCGGTTCTCGCCATGCTTGCGGCTGCGGTTGCCAGTGGAGCGGACCTGACCAGCGCGACCCGCCTGGCCAACATCGCCGGCGGCTTGGAGGTCGAGCGGTTCGGCTGCGTCCCGATCACCGCCGAAGAGGTCCTGGCGGAGCTGCGACTGGCCGACCGAATGCGCAACGGCAAGCTGCGGGGGGCGGATGAGCTGGCCGCGGAGCTTCGGCTGCGGCGTGATCGGGGCGAAACCGTGGCATTCACCAACGGCTGCTTCGACCTTCTCCACGCGGGGCACGTCGATTTCCTCAGTCGCTGCCGAAAAGAGGCCACCGTGCTGGTCGTGGGCTTGAACAGCGATGCTTCGATCCGAGGGCTGGAGAAGGGCGACGATCGCCCCATCAATCGCTTCGAAGACCGAGCGGCGGTCCTTGGGGCACTGGAATGCGTGGATTATGTCGTGCGATTCGATGACCCAACGCCCGAAAGTTTGATCCGAAAACTCCGCCCGGACGTATTGGTCAAGGGAGCGGACTGGGCGGGCAAAGGCGTCGTCGGCCGAGAATTCGTCGAGTCCCACGGCGGCCGCGTCGTCCTCCTTCCGCTGGTCGAAGGCTTGAGTACGACGAACTTGATCGAACGGATTCGCAACGGAGCCGCGGTCCGTGCCTGAGTCGATGACCGGCCAGATTGACGAACACCTTCGGGTGATCAGCGCGGCCAAGGCACACGTGGGCTTGTTTGAGCAGATCGCGGGGCGGATTATCGAGTCCTTTGAGTCGGGCGGCCGGTTGTTCCTCTTCGGTAACGGCGGCAGCGCCGCCGACGCCCAGCACATCGCGGCGGAACTGGTAGGACGATTCAAAAAGGACCGACGGGCACTGCCGGCCATCGCCCTCACGACGGATTCGTCGATCCTCACCGCGGTGTCCAACGACCTCGCCTACGAAGAATGTTTTTCTCGGCAGGTCGAGGCTTTGGTGACACGTAGTGACATTGTATGGGCTCTCAGCGTCTCCGGACGGTCGCCAAACGTGCTGCGCGGACTCGAAGCGGCACGACGGATCAGCGCGTTCCGGATCGGTTTTTCCGGCCGAACAGGCGGGGGGACGAAGGAGCTGTGCGACTTGTGCTTCCTCGTCGAACACGATCAAAGCGATCGGGTACAGGAGGCCCACCAGTTGGCGTACCATTTGATCTGTGATCGGATCGAGCAACATTATTTATAGAGTTCAAACGGGAGCAACAGTGAGGACAGGAGCATTAGGGCCACCCCGCTTATGTTCGCGAGGGGCTCCCGGCGTTTCTTCGCCCGGAGGGCGGGCGATGGTTGCCAGGGGCTTTCAGCCCCTGGTAGTCGCCCTTCCTGTTTCTTTGCCGCCCGGAGGGCGGGCGAGCGCACTTTAGTTGGGGCAACGCTCACCCTACTTCAATGAACATTCTCATCACCGGTTCCAGCGGTCAGATCGGCACGAACGTGGCCCTCGCGCTCTTGGCCCGCGGCGACCATGTTGTCGGCGTCGACAACCGCGCTAACTCGTGGACGCGCGACATCGAAACGATCACGCTCGACCTGACATTAGCTCGCTTTGACCAATTACCCGATGGCCGCCGCTTCGATCTCGTTCTGCACCTCGCGGCCAACGCCAAGGTCTACGAACTCGTCGAGCACCCCGATCGGGCGATGGACAACGTCAAGATGCTGTTTACGGTGCTCGACTATTGCCGACGCAACCAATTGCCCATCATTTTCGCGAGTTCGCGCGAAGTCTACGGCGACATCCATCGCCACGTCACCGACGAATCCGCCGCCGATTTCGTGGTCGCCGAAAGCCCCTACAGCGCCAGCAAGATCGCGGGTGAGGCGTTCATCTACTCGTATGGCCAGTGTTACGGCCTGCCGTTTCTCGTGTTCCGGTTCAGTAACGTCTACGGCCGCTACGACAACGACATCGATCGCCTCGAACGGGTGATTCCGCTCTTTATCGACCGCATCTCGCGCGATCAGCCGATTGTCGTGTACGGCAAGGAAAAGGTGCTCGATTTCACGTACATCGACGATTGCGTCACCGGCGTCGTGGCCGGAATCGACGCCCTCGCGAAACGTCGGGTCGTGGATCAAACCATCAATCTCGCCTGCGGGCAGGGCAACACCCTGGTCGACGTGGTAAACATTGTCTCGCTCGCGTTGGGTAAGGCCCCAAAGGTGACCTACGAGCCGTCGCGTTCCGGCGAAGTGACCCGCTACGTGGCCGATATCAGCAAGGCCCGCGAACTGCTCGGCTATCAGCCGCAGGTCCCGCTGAGCACGGGTTTGATTCGAACCGTGGAATGGTGGAAACGAGAAACGCCGGTGTAACTCAACGGCCGGTTATGGTTCGAGAATGGCGGGAATGTCTCGCGCGGCGTGAAGCACCCGAGCGACTGCGAGGGCGAACTGTCTGGATAATAGATGACGGTAGTAGGAGTGTACGGCCCAGAAGCGAACCGGGTGGTTAGTAAGGTCTTCACGGAGATGCCCGGTCATTGGGAATTGAGCGAGCTTGATCATGGCGCTGTGCAAATCACCAGTCACGCGATCAGCGATCGCGAGGCCGGCGTGTTCGGCGAGATAATCCCGGATTTCTAGTAGGTCGCTTCGGGCCGCATCGGCCAGAACATATTGCGTCATGTGGCTCCGCCACTTCGTTTTCGACTCCGTTCTTTGATTTGATCAAACACAACTTCGCCGTCATGAACCTGGCCGCTTTTGATTTGGTCAGGTCCGACGGCGATCTTCTGCCCTAGTTCCTTCAAAGCCGCTTCACGGGCGAGTTCCTTTTCCTCAAGCAAGCGAAGTCCGTCGCGGATGACCTCGCTTGCCGACTGATAGCGACCCGTGGCCACACGAGCGGCGATGAAGTGCTCAAGCTCGGAAGAAAGGGACACGTTCATGGTGACTCGGCCCGTCATGCTCAAATAATACAAGCTGTAGCACCTTGTGTCAATTTTGTGCCACAATGAATGATTGAGCCGGGAAAGGTGAGGCAGGGGGGCCTCGAGAGAGAGTACTACGCCTCCTCGCCCGACTGCGCCTCGGCGCCGATTTGGACGGTGGCAAGCCCAGTGGCCACGTTATCGGTGAACTCGAACACCTTATCCAGCCCGGTCACGAGGAAGAGGCCCCAGACGGTGGTGTCGATGCCGCAGAGAACAAGACGCCGCCGGTTGGCCACCACTTTTTTCCGCAACTTGAGCAGCTTGGCGATGTTGGACGAGTTGAGGTAGCCGACGGCGGAGAAGTCGAGCACGACGTTGACCTGCCCATTGGACTCCAGCTGGTCGAGCAAGGCGTTCAAATCGTCGGTGAGGTTGGGGTCGCTCTGCAATTCAACGACGAGGATATTGTCCGACCAGGATTCAATCGTCACGTCGAAAACTCCTTTTCAAGCCCGTCTGGTGAAGCTAGCCGTGGGCGAGTTCGGTGTCAAACGACGCACGGTCGGCTTGCCGCCTACAGCCGGATGCAACCCATCGCAGGCCCCAACCGACATGCCAACAAACCATCCACTGGATAGGATGACCCCATGGCCGAGATCGAGGTCAAAGGGCTGCGCAAAATCTACCGCGTCCATCAGAAGCCGCAGGGGCTGATGGGCTCGATCCGCTCGCTCTTTCGGCGGCGGTACAAGATGGTCAACGCCGTCGATGGGATCACCTTTGGAATTGAGACGGGCGAAATGGTCGGCTTTCTCGGCCCCAACGGCGCGGGAAAAACCACCACCCTCAAAGTGCTCAGCGGATTGATCTACCCAACGGAGGGCGAGGTGCGGGTGCTGGGCTATGTGCCCTGGGAGCGCAAGAACGCTTATCGACGACAGTTCGCCCTGCTCATGGGTCAGAAAAACCAGCTCTGGTGGGACCTGCCGGCCAGCGAGTCCTTTCGGCTGCATAAGGAAATCTACGCGATCGAGGATGCCCAGTTTGAGCGCGTGCAGGGGACATTGACCGAGCTTCTCAACGTCAAGGATTTGCTGAATCAGCCGGTGCGGGAGTTGAGCCTCGGCGAGCGGATGAAAATGGAGTTGATCGCGGCCCTCCTGCACTCCCCGCGCATTCTCTTTCTCGACGAGCCGACCATCGGACTGGATGTTGTGGCCCAGGCCAGCATCCGTCGATGTTTGCGCGAATACAACCGCGACCAAAAGGTCACCGTTCTCCTCACCAGCCACTACATGCAGGACGTGGAAGCGTTATGCGATCGCGTCCTGGTCATCAACCACGGCAAGCTGATCCACGACGGGCCGCTCGCGGACATCGTCAAGCGCTTCGCCCGGCACAAGGTCGTGACCCTGCGGTTTCACGACGGCGCCTGGCCACAAGGGTTCGACGACCTCGGGGAAGTGGTGAGCGAGCAGCGGCCGAAGGTCACGCTTCGCTGGCCACGGGAGGCGGTGGCCGAGCGGGCCGGCCGCCTGCTGAATCGCTACGCGATCGATGATATCACGGTGGAGGACCCGCCGATCGAGGAGCTGATCGGTCAGGTGTTTGGGAGCGAGACGAAACCGGGCGGCGCGCCTTCATAACGCATAACGACTTGGGCTGAGGCGGAGTGCATAGTCCGTGCGCAAGTATTGGGTTGTTTTTCGCGTCGCCCTGGCCGAGCGGCTCGTCTACCGCGCTGACTTCTTCATCTCCACGCTGCTGATGTTCATCCCGATCATCACCACGATTCTCTTATGGCGGGCGATCTACGACGGGGCGGGCACGGCGGAAGTCGGCGGACTCGCGTATCAACAAATGGTGGCTTATTACCTCTTCGTCATGATCACGCGGGCGTTCGGATCCATGCCCCGGCTGGCCTCGGACATTTCCGGCGACATCCGGGACGGCGGCCTGCGGAAATACCTCTTGCAGCCGATCGATTACCTCAGCTACCACATGGCCTTGCGCGGGGCCCACAAGCTGATCTACTGGGTCATGGCCACCCTGCCGTATGGGTTCGTGTTTTGGTTGTGCCGCGGCTTTCTCCCCGGCTGGCCAGGGTGGTCGGAGTGGCCGGCGATCGCGGCGACCTTGATGCTGGTATTCTTTCTCGGCTATGCGATGAACTGCTTGATCGGACTGCTGGGTTTCTGGTTTCTAGAGGTGGCCAGCTTCATTCACGTGGTGATGACCGCGCAGTATTTCCTGAGCGGGCACATGTTTCCGCTGAGTCTATTACCCGATTCAGTTCGCGCATTCGTGACCTATCTACCGTTCGCCTATGAGACGTACTATCCGACGCTCATTCTGTTGCGGCAGTTGGCGCCGGATGAAATCCAGCGCGTACTCTTGGTGCAAGCCGCGTGGGTGATCGTCTTGTTGCTCGCGTCGCGCGTCGCCTGGCGGCGCGGCCTGAGGCGATACGCCGCGTACGGAGGATAGGATGCACGCGCGATATGGTCGAATCCTCTGCCGCTTTTGGAAGAACAGCCTCATCCGCGAGATGACCTTTCGCGGCCATTTCGTGCTCAACGTGATCGGGGAGCTGTCGTGGATCGTGCTGCTCTTGATCTTCATCCAGGTGATCTTCACCAAGACCGGCGAGGTGCGCGGCTGGAACGAAGAGCAGTATTTGTTCCTGCTCGGCACGCACATGATCATCACCAGTCTGTTCGAGACCCTCTTTTTTGGAAATTGCTGGCGGATCAGTCAGCTCGTGCGCACCGGGGAATTGGACTTCGTGCTAGTGCGCCCGGCCAGCGCTCAGTTCCTGTTGAGCTTCGAGCGGATCGATTTCTCACCGCTGGCCAATGTGCCCGTCGGAATCGGGCTGTGCGTGTGGGCGGTGTGGCGGCTCGACCAATCGGTCACACCGATGCAGGTGGGTTTGTTCGTGCTGCTCGTCGGCGGCGGAATCTTGGTCTTGTATTCGCTGCTCTTCATGTTCGCGGTGACCAGCGTCTGGTTGATTCGCCAAACCGGGCTCGATCATTTGTGGTTCTACATGGTGAGCCTGGCGCGGTACCCGGCGGAAATCTATCGCAACTTCGCGGGCGGCACCCTGTGGTTCGCCCTTGTCTTCGTCGTACCCATCCTGATGGTCTCGAACTTACCGGCCAATGTCGTGGTCCGGACGTTCGAACCGTACATGGTGGCCTACGTGCTCGTGTCCGGGTTCATTCTCCTCGCGATCTCAACCGTCGTGTTCCGCGTGGCCCTTCGCTGGTACCGCTCAGCGAGCAGTTAGTCTCCTCCAATCGGAAACAAACTGTGCCGGTACACCAACAGTGCCACGATCGTACTCCAGACATCGCTGTTATTGTGGTTGCGGCGTTGTGCGAACTCGCCCGCCCGGGAATAGCGTCAGGATGACTAGAACGCCCAGGAAACTCAACAGCGGAAGTACGGCGATGCGAACTAGGACTATGTAATGGGCAAGATTGAGGCCCTCGATTGGGCTGGCTCGACTGCTGAACTCTTTCCACTGATATGGCAGAGAGACAGAAAGCGCGATAACACCAGATGCAGCGATTCCAATTAAGCCAATGCGCCACGCTATCGTCCGCACATACAGATTGGTTTTGAGGTAAAGATATACACCAACAAATAGGCTTACGATCAGCGCCCCGGATCCGAGTGCACCGATATGCTTCAAGGCTGCTATCCGTTCGTCGTTGATCAAGCTACCGGGCGATTCGGAAAGCTCGGAACCCTGTAAAGACTGGGGGCGCGGTGGGATGTAGTACGTAATAGCTATGCACAATAACGAAAAACAAACCGATGTGCGCAGGATGCTGCGCGCCACTAGGCGCCATTCACGATGTTCGATCGCCTCGCTGGCGAATGCCTTGTGCGCCATTGAGAGCTCCGTATGCTTCTTGACAAGCGCGTTCCATCGCCTTGCAAGGTCATTCCACCGAAGGCGCAATCGCTCATAATCAGGCTGAGGCACGGCCGCGATCACGCGCGGAGTACTAGTCTTAATAATCTCTTCTTTTTCGACCTTTGTCGGTCCGCTCGGCTTTTCGAACATCCACTCGATGAGCTGACCCGAAACCCCACCAAGCAACATGAAGAGTATCTTGTCCACATGATCACGAAACCCGAGATAGGCAAAGCAGGAGATAATGAGCCCGAAGAAGACAGCCACGAGGATGAAGCGTGCTAACGTCGACATGATTTACTCCGTATCAGTTTTTCGTTAACAGTTCGCCTGAGCCATGGCGCCTAAACGCAAGCGCCGATCGTGAGCGAAGGGTGGATATGGAGCGGTATGCTATTGAGGTGTCAGCGTCGGTCAAGGGGGCCTGAGGCGGCGGCGCGTTCCAATCGGGGGGTCGTAGAGACCTATCCTCCGGCGGGCGCTATATGCCGCCGTTCCGTCATTCGGGCAACGAATAACCCCGCCTCAAACAACAAGTACATCGGACCGGCCATCAGGATCTGGCTGATCACATCCGGTGGGGTCAGTACAGCCCCCACCACGACGCAGCCCAGGAGCACATAGCGCCGGGCCCTCCGCATGGCCGCAGTGGACACGATGCGCGACCAGGCCAGGAAAATGACCACGATCGGCGTCTCAAAGGCCAGCCCAAATCCCAACGCGAGCAACAGCACAAACGAGACGTAGAAGTCGACGGCGAACTCGCTTTGCATCGGGCTGCGGATCGGACCGACGTCAAAGGGCATGGACCAGTAGCCCGACGGCGTCTTGTACACAAGCCGCCGCGTCGTCGCGTTGACCCAAGCCTGATAGTCGCCAGGGTTCGGAGGGTCTTCCGTCAACAGCGGTAGGCGAAACGGCGCGGCGTCCGTTGCTGACTCGGGCACCGCATCCGTCGAGGGAAGAAGCAGTCGGTGCAACCCGGTCGGCGCAAACGCTTGGGTCTCGAAGCTTCGATTAAAGCTAATGAAAAACTGCAAAACCAGTGGCAGCACGACGTAGTAGAGGAACAGCACGCCCAGGGCGAACAACCCGATCGACACCGGAACAAACAGCCTCATGAAGCGCTGTTCGTGTGTATACAAACCGGCCGCTACAAACCGCCACAACTGGTAGATCACCCACGGCATGGCCACGATGAGGGCGCTCAGGGCGCCGATCTTCAAATACGCAGAAAACGCACCGGTCGGAGAGAGGACCTGCAAGTGCGGCGTCAGACCGTTGGCATACTGCACCGCCCATAGGGGTTCGCAGAGAAAAGCCAGAATACGCTGCCCGAAATACATGCACACGATGCCGGCCAGCACGACCCCCAGCAACGCCCGGATCACGCAAGAGCGCAGTTCCTCTAGATGGCTCCCGAAGGACATGCGCGTACTCTCCACGGCGTCCACGGGCAGTTCGACAGGGGAATCATCCGTGGCCACGGGCGGATTGCGAAGGGTCGTCATCGGATCGAAATCTTAGAAATGGCGTGACCGACGGTCAAAACGACACGGAAAGACCGCTTGACGATGAGTGGACTCATATTGAACCGGCTTTCACTTGTCATCCACCGGCGAAATGCGATTGCTCGTGTGCCAACCCGAAAGCAGTCGGCGCGGCAGCGGCTCACGAAGCGACTGCGGCACCGATGGGTCGTTGGTGAGCGTGTCTCCCTGCCGCTTCTGCCACTGTCGGTCACACAAGTTCGAATAGCTGAAGTACACCTCCCAGTCGCCATCGCGGACGTCGATCCCGGCCTGAATCAAACGATTCCGCAGGTCATCAAGATTGGTTCGCGTCAACTCCACGCTGTCACCGGGCGCGACCGTCGTCAGTCGTTGCCCGTTAAAGTCCGCCCACGACGCCGCCGGCAACGGCAGCACCGGAACGTCGCGCATCGTGTCCTTTCGTTCACAGACCCATCGGGCCTGCGCGAAAGGGGGAGCCGCACCCAGGTTCCGATTGACCTGGATCGGCTGGTCCATTCGGTTCAGCAGACTCGCCACCACCAAATCGCCCTCCCGCCGGAGTTCCACCGAGGCTTCGGCGCCGCGGCGCGACACCATCGGTGGCGCCGACTCGGTCACGGTGGCCACGAGCTCGTTACTGACCACGCGGCCGACACGGACCTCCGCCAAAACCTCATCCTCCCACGGTGGATTGTATTCGAGCACGATGCGGTACGCCCCCCGATCCAGCAACGGAAACCTGGCCCATCCACGGTTGAAAGCGCGAGCGGTAATGGTGACGCTCTGTCCGGGCGAAAGCGTCCCCGACGGCGCCGCGTCCACCCGCTCCCGCACCGTCGCGGCGACCGCGTCGTCGAACGTGATGTCGTCGACCCGCATTGAAACCTCGCGGCCATCCTCAGAGGTCACGCGAAGCCATTCGGCCACGTCGATCATGTCCCCGACCTGACGGGTGTCGGCGTCGTCATCGCCCTCTCGACGCTCGATCTCAAAGGGTAACTTGGCCGGATGAGTCGAACGATTCGTCATCGTCACAGCCAGATCGACCGATTCATCCCACGCGAAACGAGGCTTGGAAAAAGACAACGTGATCTCGATTCCCGAGAACCAAAGATTGTCGAGGGCTTCAAGCACGAGTCTTGCGCGAAGCGCGGTCTCGACGTGTTCACCCTCGGCGGCGGCGCGGAGCGCGTCCCGCGCTGCGTGACCGATGGCGCACAACCGCCGCGTGGCAAACATCCGCTGTTCGTAAGAGGAATCGCCGAGTCGTTTGACGAGTTGCTCGATTTCTTCGGGCGTGCCCGGTCCAGTCAATGCATGTCCCGCTCGATCCGCGGCGGGCGCCGATAGGCCGACCGAAAAGATGACCGCGAACCCCACGAGCCTCCCGACCATCCTTCGCAGCCCAGGGCGCGAATGCCGTCCGCGGGCGATTCGCTCACCACTGCCTTCGCGCACCAGCGCTCGGGCGGGCACTCGGGCCACACACCGAATCAGACCGGCAATGTCGGAACCGCTGTTCATACGCTACTCTAATGATACGCGGTGGTACTCGGTGTCTGGAAAGTGCGGCCGTCCCCCGATCGTCCCGAAGTTAGACTGACGAGTGAATTATCGGTCATGTCCTTCAAACACTTATTCATCGTCGGCTGCGGACGATCGGGAACAACGATGCTCCAACAGGCCCTCAATCGCCACCCGCGCATTCTGATTCCGCCCGAAACGGGCTATTTCCTTGACTTTATCGGCCACACCCTCCGTGGCCAACGCCGGCACCTTCGGTCGATCAACCGCGATCTCGGGATCGATCTTCCCATGCCCGACCGGCGAGTTCGCAATCCAATCGACGTCATTGCATGGTACCAGCGCATCGCCGAGGCCTATACGCGCATTCAACGTCGAGAAGGCGTCGAATACTTCGGCGACAAGTCGCCACGGCACCTTCTGCGCCTAGAACGTATTGCGTCGTTTTTGCCCGAAGCCCGCATCCTCTTGATCTATCGTGACGGCCGCGACGTGGCCATTAGCCTCTCCAAAGTGCCATGGTCTCCGCCTGATGTGTACGTGAATTTCGCGATCTGGCTGCGCTTCTACCGTTGGCATCAGTGGGCCCTGCGGCAGCCAAACCTTCATCTGATCTTCCTCAAATATGAGGACTTCGTCTCCGACCCCGAAGCGCACTTGCGCCGGGTGTGCGAATTCCTGAACGTGGATTACGTGCCGGAGATGACCGAGGGCCGCGGCGGCGAGGGCGCCTTCACCGAACATGAGACTGCCTGGAAAGCGAGTTCATTGGAGGCAATCAACACCTCGCGCATCGGTGTTTCCAAATCCGAACTCAGCGAGACACGACTCCGCCGCCTCGAACGCTGGGGCGAGAAAGCCCTGACGAGCCTCGGATACGAACTCATTCATACGCCGACGACGCGGCTCCCCTTGTGGTTCTTTCCGCGGCTGTATGCGAAGCATTCCGCGTGGCGCTTGAAATGTGCCATCGCTCTCGCCACGAAAGAACTCTTCGACTCCCCCATCTCGCGCACCCGATCGTTTGCGCTGTTATGAATTTGCCGTCCGAGCCGCGCGGATGAATGCCTCCACTTTGCGATAGTCCTTACGTCCCGGCTCCGACTCCACGCCGGAGCTAACGTCGACCCCGAAGGGATTCGTCCGCGCAGCGGCGGGCCCGACGTTGTCCGGAGTTAATCCACCGGCGAGGATAACTCTTGGCCAGTGGTTCCAAGAGCCATCGCGGCGGCATGTTTCCAGGGCGTCCCAATCGGCGGTCAGGCCGGTGCCACCCAGTTGTCCCTCGACGCGGGCGTCGAACAAGACATAATCGGGACGCGCTTGCCCACAACGACCCAGAAACGTCTCCCATTCGCTCAACGATGTCTTCCCCGCGACATGCCAGACCATAATGGTTTCTAGGCCAGACCCCGCCGCTTCAACGAACACGTCGGGCGATACTGCCCCGTAGAGCTGAACGCGCCGAACCCCCGCGTCGAGGAGTGATCGCAAACCTCCGTCGGCTAGCCACGCCTCTTCCGCTACGTTCCACAACACAACCGCCGACGACGGATCAGGAAGCGCTTGAATGATCTCAATCGCCTGGCCGGCATGGATTCGCCTCGGACCGGCCACCAGGTTCAGGCCGATCCAGTCCGCTCCGGCGTCAAGAGCCTGCTTGGCATCCTCTTTGCTCGTTACTCCGCAGATTTTGACGATCATATCGAACCCAACAGGGTGTAGGTTCCGCATTGCGACGGCACCACTAATGGGGCGGCCTTCACGTTCATCTCGCGTTGCCTTCCGGTCCGATACAAATTACCATGGCGTGGTTGTTCTGGCGCGCGCGGCGCCCGATCAATCACTGTGATTGTCCGGTCGATCAGGATGGCTGTCGATCGGCGTACATTCGGGGTGTTTCAGTGAAACAGGCAACAATCCTACTGGGGATAACAATTTCTATGGCGGTCGCCGGGTGTCATACCGGCGGCGGAGCCGAGCGATATGGTAAGACCTATTATCTCGACGGGGCGGGCAACTGGGGCTGGGGCACCTCCGGTGTCGTCGAAGGCCTTCGACAAGCGGGCTATCCGGGCGACGTGGAGCCATTTCCTTGGACCACTTCGCTTGTACCCCTCCTCGACCAAGTCAACCCGATCGGCGCCAAACTCCGCGCGGGCAGCCTGGCCGACAAGATCGCGCAGTATCGAAAAGAGTATCCAAATACCCAGGTTAATCTGATCGGCCTCTCCGCGGGAACGGGCGTCGCGGTCTGGACCGCGGAGCGCCTGCCCGACGAGGTGAAGATCGACAACGTCATTCTGCTCGGCGCGTCCATGTCGCACAAATACGATGTGAGCGAGGCGCTGAAGCACATGCGCGGCAAGATATACGTCTATTATTCGCCCAACGACGGGTTCCTTGCCCCCGTCAAGCTTCTCGGCACGGTCGACGGCAAGTACGGCGTGTCGTCTGCGGGTCAAGTGGGCCTTGCCGCTCCGCCGGGTATGGAACACCGGGTCGTGAATATCGGGTGGTCGCCGGAGTGGGTCAAGTACGGCTGGACCGGAGGACACCTCGAATGCGCGCAGCCGGAGTTTGTGCGCACCCAGATCGTCCGACACGTGATGGATCGTCCGCCGGTGGGCGACTCGTTCGTAGGATTTGTCGAGCCCGCCCGGCCCAAGCCAAACTGACAAACCTGCGATTGTTCCACTTACCTCGAAGGCGCACTTCCGCGTCGGTCCCCTCTTCCTGCGTAGGGGTACGGGTTCATCGCGTCTTTGATGGTAACCGCATCTGGTCCAACAAAGATGATTTCCGTGCCCGCTAAGGCGCCGAAAAACAGGACTTCCGTGGGGATCGCCAGTCCGATGGTCAGATCGTCGGCCCGCCGTGGCCCATCACGGCCCGGTGCCACCCAGATTTGGCGAAACGCAATACCCGAGCTGAGTGCTTCGCGCACGGTGCCAAACGCGGTGTCCCAGGTTCTTCCGTTCCGAGCGTCGTAGCCGGACGCGTTGGCCACAAACAGGCGCGAACCTTCAAAGGCGCCCATGTCCGCGACGTTGAGGAGGATCGGCTTGTCGTCCTCGCCAGTGATGTGTTTCGACGGCGTGGCGTCGAAACGCGGGTTTCGATCCAGGTCAATCGATATCCGTTCGTCGTTTCTTCCGTTGCGATCAACGTCAAAGCGATCCAGCGGCATGTCCCGGTTGCGGGCGGCGTTCAGGCAAGGCGAATCGCTCCGCAGCCGGAGGTCATCGTCCGGAGTTCCGGACAGGTCGTCCGCTCCGTCCGGATCGACGAACAGCGGATCGGCGCTGATGTTGTTCTTGAAGTGGGCGGTGAGGTCCTGGAAGTCGAAGCCGCCATCGACGTCGCTGAACGTAATGATGGGTTTGTTCGCCCGGGTGGTGGCCGGGCTGAGCTTCAACTCATCCGGAACGTTGCCCGACAGGATGCTGTTGCGGATTTCGCAGCGCCCATCCTGACCATCTTGAGTGGGTGAATCGGCTTGGTCGATGTAGAACCCGCCTCCATCGGTGCTCGCCTGGTTTCCACTCATGGTGCAGTGGACCAACTCCACATCCGCGGAATCACCAAAGATGGCCCCTCCCCGGCCCGTTGCACGGTTTGCCGAAAACGCACAGTTGATATAGGTCGGCTTGGCATCGGAAACATCGGGCGTACCCCGATGAGAAACGGCCCCGCCATCGGCCCCCAAACCGAAAGCCGAGTTTCCGAAAAACCCGCTGTTAATCGTGATGGGCCGTGCAAAGCCGACGCCCGCCATCGCTCCGCCATCGCCGCCGGTTGCCTGATTGGCGACAAATGTCGAGCCGATGATCACGGGGCTGCAAAATCTCTCGTTGAATATCGCTCCGCCTCGAGTGGCCAGGTTCTCCCGAAACACACAGTCCCGGATCGTCGGACTTGCGGGTAGGGTTTGGGTTTCAGGCTCCGGACACGGCGTACAGGACGTGCAGTCCGTCACCCTGATTCCCGGCGGCTGGCAATTGGGGCATTCCATGCATCGGAAATATCGGTTGTACATCGCTCCGCCGCGGGCATCGGGCCCGGAGGCCCGATTGTTCTCAAACACACAGTTGGAAATCGTCGGATCGCCGCCGTCGTTGTATAGGCCGGCGCCCCGGTCGGCCCAGGTGCCCCCGCGCATCTCGGACAGATCGGCGTTGCCGCCCCGGATGGTAAAGCCGTCCAGAATCGCACTGGGGTTAGTGCCAAACGATGTCACTACGTGATAACAATTGTCGCTCAACCCGAACTCCGTGCCATCGTCATTCTCCTCCAGGTCGCCGCTGAGCACGGAAACGTACCCCAACGGATTGCGTTCCTCCGGGTTGATGGCACCGTTCCCGATTCCGGCGTAGCCGCCACGAATCTCCACATGGTCAAGTAGACTGAAGGTTCGAACTCGTGCGTCAGCCGCGATACAAACCGCACCACCCGAACACTCGGGCTTATAGATTCCTTGGGCGACTTTGATCACCGTCCCTTCCGTCCGGGGAGGCGATCCCACCTGAAGAACGGAACCTCCGGCGCGTTGGACCGGGTCGGGATCGACTTGGGCCAAAGCCGCGGACAGCGTGCGAAGTGCGTCCTTCCAGCTCGAGCCGGTGTTTTCGTCGTTACCGGCCGCGGCATCGACGTACAACGTCTTCGCCCCGCAACCTTCATCCGCGTAGCTGTCACAATCGTTGTCGATGCCATCGCCGCACGTCTCCCAGCCGTCGATGTAGCGACATTTCGCATCCAGTTTCCTCGACCGGGCGAGTTCCCCATACAACGCTATTTCGTTGGTGCGGAAGCGGGTGCCATAGGTGCGCTGTTCGCAGCTTTCGTCGGATTGATCGGCGGACTCCGCGACCCGAAAGATCTCCGGGTTCCACGGGCCGAGTTGCAGCCAACCCGGGGCCATCGACGCATACTTGGCACTGGCCACCGCGCACGTGTCGGGGCACGGCGCTCCGAAATCTTCGAAACTACAGGTGCGATCGAATATTTTGGGGGTTGATCCCTCCACGCATCGAGGAACGTCCCCGCCGGCCAAGGTGTAGCGGTATTCAAAATGATCGCCCAAGTCCACGGCGAGTTGCGTGACAAAGGTGTGAGCAAGCGTGGCTAAATCCACGAACGTTGGAAGCCCAAAGCGAAACAGTTCGACCGCGGCCTCGGCCACGTCCTCGGAATGATTGATATCCTGTGGAGCACACTGGTTCCCGCTTGAGCCGCAGGAGCCGGAACCACAGCTCCCGCCCGCGGAGAGGCAACGATCGTCGTCAGGGAGCGGCCCACCCGGATCAAATCGGCACCCCTCGTAACATCGACACGCGCATTCATTCTCGAAGCCGGGGCGGATGCAGCCGCACTCAGTGCTGCCCCACGTGATAAGCTCGTGTGCACAATAGGCCCCGCAACCAGGCTGATCCACGGGACACGGACAGTCGTCATCGCTCTCGCACGAAAAGCCGTCGCGCGTGCCTCCCTTGCAGGGATGGAACAGAGCATCCCTCATCTTATTCGCCTTGATGGCCACGAGATCGGAATAGGTATAGGTGGACCCGTCGACTGAAATCACCGGTTCGGAATCCGTCCCCAGGATTTCCCCAAGCCCGGGGATGCGAGAGAGGTAAAGCAAGATCATCATCTCGTGGGAGACGAGGTGGAATACCTGCTCGAATTCGTCGCCCTGCCAGGCGTTGTCACGGCACGCCCACACCTGACCGCCCCGAATGACCTGATCGGCAATCGTCCGAATCAGGAGATCGGCCCGATGTCCGTATAGGTGGTCCAAGTAGGGGTCGGTTTTGATGTGCCATGCGAGTTGAGCAACGGCTCGTATTCCGCGAGCGTTGTCCACGCAGGAACAATAGCCGTGATTCGGCGCGCAGCGACATGAGTCGCGACAGTCGCCATCGTCTCGACAGCTGATCGACGGACGACCGGAGCACACTTGCTGATCGAGCAGACACGTCCCGTAGTTGCACTGGCTGCCTGTATAACACGCGATCGTGTGGTCCTTGCTGCAAACCCCGGCCTTGGAGTTGGCGCAACGCGTGTTACCGCATTGTGCATCGCTGGTGCACGGCTGGGTGTACTCCGGGCTTGCCTCGTTCACGCACGTGCCTTGACCGACATTCCAACAGGTCCCATCAGGGCAGGTGTTGGGATCCTCCGGATCGCAAAGCTCGGTGTTCCGGCTCGCGGCGCTGCTTCCCAGGCAGGTTCCCGCGATCCCCGCGCGACACTCGTACGTCGTTCGGCAGTTCGCGTAGAATTCCAGTTTCCCGTCCGGACCATCCGTGTACTGCAAGTCCTCCATCAGGGAGAAGATGTACTCCGCCGCGTTCAGGGCGTTGGTCAAATAGCCGTGGTCCTGCGTGGCCTGATACATGGCCAGGTGGCCGGGGATGAACTCCTGCATGTCGTAGATGCCGGCTTGCTGTCCGCCGGTGACGGTCGCCTTCGGATAAGCTCGAGGCACGCCGTCCTCGGGCCCATAAAAAGTCTCGCACTTGGCGAAGAGAAAGTCGTCCAGCCGGGAGCGAATCTCATCGAAGGTGAGGGCTTCGTTGTCATCAGTGTTCGACGTGCAACCTCGGTCGATGGCGTCGACGAACCCGTCGCCGTCGTTGTCCCTTTGGTCGTGGCAGGCTGATTGGGCATTTGCGTCCGATACCGAGAAAAGCGCGGCGAAGATTCCGAGAATCAACGACCATGTTGGGCGCCGGGAATAACAAGGAGAGGGGGAGCCGCCGACGCCGGCGTCAAACGCCGGGGCTAGTCCTGGCTGCCCCGGAGCGAAGGCCGCTGAAGCGGTCTGCGGGTTGGTGTTTGGGTTTGAAGTCATGGCGGTCCCCTGCATTTCTATCATAGATAACGCGCAGGGTGGACGCTTCGAAGAAAAACAGGGCCGGTCAGGGCCTGGCGGGTCAAAAACGGGGTTTTCGAGCTTTTCGGACGCCGCCGCCTCTGCGTGAGATTATGTAAATAGAACTGTAGGTTCTCGGCGGAGGCGCGGGAAGGGATTCCCGCAAGAAGAGGTGCGAGAAAGGATTCTCGCACCAGCCGCCAGCCGCTAGCCATTCGCTATTCTTTCGCCATTTCCTACGGGCACGTCGGCACGGTGAACGGATATGGGAAGCCGCTGAAGGCGGACACGTCGTTCGAAATATCCGCAAAGTTGGCCGCCTGGTTCGGTGTATTCGGTAAGCCGGAGTTGCCCGGTCCGACAAGATCGGCGCGGGGCATCGAGGGCGCCGAGGCCAGGTTGCTGAACTTCTGAACGATCGCGTTGACATCGCCGAAGTTCGGCTGCGAGCCGCCGCCGAAGGCACGGACCACATCGCCCCATTTTGCGGTGGCCACCAGGAGCGGGTCGGAGCAATTGCCACCCGCCGAACTGCACATCCGCACGTTGTAGGTTGAGTTGGGGACGATGGCGGTCCCGAACAAATGGAGATGACCGGTTGTCCACACCTGGGCGTTGGTCGGCGTCGGGCTACAGACAAGCGGCGCCCCGCGCAGCCCCGGATTCGGAGAGTCGGGAACGTTCTGCTCCACGCCCGCCCACCAGATCTCGCCGACTCGGGCTGGGAACTGCGGCATGGAAACGATCTCAACTTGAATGGAGGTATTCACGCCACCGGCGGTGGCCGCGCTGCCCGGTGTGACCGTGATGTAGCGGCTCTTGTTTCCACATGCGGCTGGCGGGGTGCAATCGGCGTCGGTGTTGCAGGGGATGCCGGTGTCGGCGGCGGCGGACTGACAGGTGTTGTCACCAATCGTTGGCGGAGCCATCGTGGAAGGCGGTCCCCAGAAGCCGCCGGTGAGTTCGTACACGCCGTCCATGTCCGACAACGGCTCGGCGGCGTCGGGCTGGCCAACGGTGCCGCCGAGTCGATATCCGTTAACCTGCCCATCGCTGAGATTCGTCGATCCGCCGCCGTCGATGGTGCTCTTGGTAATCGTGTACCCGCCGCCGCTTTGGGCGTACGCGACTGTAGCCATTTGAACCACCAAGATACCAAGACACAAAGAAATAAGACGGCTCTTGGTGTCTTCGTGCCTTGGTCGTGAACTGAATGTTTGAGTATGGAAACTGTTCATCGCGATGCTCCTTTCGATTGATTCACCAGCTCATTCATGATTGCCTCGAGCTTCGTCATCTGGATTCGCAACTCTTCGATCTCGCGGTCCTTCTGTTCACGAAGTTCCTCGATCTCGCAGTCCCTTTCTTTCACGACTTCGTACAACCCTTGAATGGCGGCGAGGGCGACGCCGTCGGCGTCGATGGTGGTGATACGGGTTTCTTCCTCGCCGACGCCAAATGCCGCGGCGAAATCTTGACCCATCGGCCCGATGTGACGAATGGAGTCGTCCTGACTGATGTAATTCCAGGTGGTGATGGGAACATCCGCCAACCGTTCCAAAAGTGAAACGGCATCTACGTTAGCAAAGTTTTCCTTGAGATTTCGATCAGAGGCGGCGGACCATGAACCAGCACCTGGGCTGACTCGCACACCGACTCCAGAAGTTTCCGCGGTAAAAAAGCGCACGCCTCCCGTCGCCCGAGCTATGAACTCGTTTTCTGCCGTTGAACTAACCGGTTCATCGCTGTTCCCGCCCCAGACGAAAGCGCCATCGTGTAGTGCCTGGGCATGCTGACCGGCCGCGAACGAACCCAAGGCAGCCGCCGAGTTGTTGCAGCCTCCGGGAATCACTGAGCAGAATCCGTTAGCCTCGTTACTAATGCCGCCGCCGACGGTAGAAAAATCGCCGCCGGCCGTGTTACCTCCCCCGCCGCCGACGGTGGCGCTATCACCGCCGGCCGTGTTATCTGCCCCGCCGCCGACGGTGGAGTAACTGTTGCCGGCCGTGTTCTCTTGCCCGCCGCCGACGGTGGAGCCAAAGGCGCCGGCCGTGTTGAAAAGACCGCCGGCGATGGTGGAGCGATCGCCGCTGGCCGTGTTTCTATGCCCGCCGCCGACGGTGGAGCCAAAGACGCCGGCCGTGTTGAAAAAACCGCCGCCAATGGTTCCGTAGTCGCCCGTGACACTGTTGACACTCCCGCTCGTTCCGCCGCCGCTGATCGTGGCCCCAAATCTGCCCGGCGTGACCGTATTCCCGCTGTAGCCGCCGATGATATTCGGGGAAGTTGCGTTGCTTTCGATGCGCAGGGCTGCACCATTGGCCACGTGCAGTTCTACACCGCCGGTGGCGCGGGCGAGGAATTGATTCGGGCCGGTGGACGCGAAATCGGCATCCGTGTCGTCGCCCCAGACGAAGGTGCCGTCGTGATTGGCCCTCGCCCGCCGCCCGGCCGCAAAGCTTCGAGCGCCGCTGGCCGTGTTGGAGCGACCGCCGGGCACAACAGAGCTATCGCCGCCGGCCGTGTTACTTTGCCCACCGCCGATGGTAGAGGCACTGCCGCTGGCCGTATTGGCAAACCCGCCGCCGACGGTGGAGTGACCGCCGCCGGCCGTGTTACTTTGCCCGCCGCCGACGGTGGAGCTAATGCCGCTGGCGGTGTTACCATCCCCGCCGCCGACGGTTGAATTCCGGGCAGTCGCCCTATTAAGCTGGCCGCCGCCGACCGATGCAAACGACGCATCATCGGCTGTACCGCTTGCATCGCCAGCGAGATTGGCACCTCCCCCTGCGATAGTGCCGTACTCATCGGTTACCCGATTAGGAACCGGTGAAAGGCAAAGTCCAGGGCTTGTACATCGGCCCGGATCCGGAAAGCAGAAGTCAATCTCGCAATCTTGGTCGTCGAGGCAAACGAATCCCGTATGATCACAGGATCCGCACGGTTGACCATCGTCGGGCCCTCCCTGACAAAGGATAAGCCCCGGATCGACCGGTCCTCCCCCGCCTATCGTTGCAAACGAAGCGATGGCCTCGTTCTGCGCACCGCCACCTACGGTGGTATTCATCCCGCTGGCGACATTGCCGCTCCCCCCACCAACGGTGCTGGAACCAGCGATGGCGACATTGCCGCCACCGCCGCCGATGGTGGAGCTAATGCCTCCGGCCGTGTTAATGACGCCGCCGCCGACGGTGGCGGCGGGGCCGGCCGTGTTGCCGAAGCCGCCGCCGACGGAGGAGTTACCGCCGCCGGCCGTGTTGTTATACCCGCCGCCCACCGTGGAGCCGCTGCCGCCGGCTGTGTTGGTACCCCCGCCGCCGACGGTGGCGCTATCGCCGCCGGCTGTGTTCCTATACCCGCCACCGATGGTTCCGTAGAAGGCCGTGACGCTGTTGACAAACCCGTTCTCGCCGCCGCCGCTGATTGTGGCCCCAGCTATGCCTGGCGTGACGGGATTCCCGCTGTAGCCGCCTATGATGTTGGGACTTGTGGCATTCTGTTGCGTGTACAAGCCGGGCAGGGCCAGGGCATGTGGCACCGGACTTAGCCTTACTCGCGGACTCAAGGGAACAAAATCCGCGTCCCCCGTGCATTTGACCTCAATTGCCAGCCAGCGCGCCGTGCCATTAATGGCGTTGACACCGTAGTCGACCGGGGTCGAGAAAACCCCATTGTTCACCGAAATACCGTTGGCCAACGCCGGATTCGTCGCCGGTGCCACTGCGGGCACCAACGCCCCCGCATCATCGTCATCCCACAGGCCGACTCGAAAGTCGCATGTGTCCATCACGGGCGTGCCGTTTTTGACCAGGTTGCCTTGATAGGTGAACGTCGTGCCGATTTCGGCGGCCTGCGCCAATCCACCGGTTACCAGCCACACACCGAAAATGCCACATTCCGCTCGTCGCTTCATGGTCCTTCTCCTCTTGCTTGGGAAGCGATCATCAACGCTTCCAGCCGCTCCAGACGTGCTTCGAGTTCCGCGTTCTTGTGACGCAACTCGGTATTCTGAGCTTCCAGGGCGCAAGTAGCACGGGAATTCTGCTCTTTTTGCTCCTCGATTTCGCACTCTTTTTCTTTCACGACCTCGTACAAACCCTGAATGGCGGCGAGGGCGACGCCGTCGGCGTCGATGGTGGTGATGTAGCGCTCGTCGTGGCCAAGGCCGAAGGCGGCGTGGAAATCCTGGGCGACGGGGCCGATGTGACGAACCGAATCCGCTTCGCCTCTGTATTGCCATCGTGTGACGGATAACTGGGCCACGCGTTCGAGGATTTCGTGTTTGTCGATATCCTCGAACATTTGTTTCGAGTTGCGGTCCGAGCCGTTGACCCACGTGCCGCCGTTGGTCACGTGGGCGCCGTTGCCGTTGGCGGCGCTCGTCCCGACGTGGACGGGGAACGAGGGATTGGAGCGAGCGATGCCGACTTGGCCGGCCGATGTGATTCTCATTCGCTCGGTGGCGCCGTTGGTGTTGATGACCACGTCTCGCCCTAATGAGCTCTCGATCTTCAAAGCGTGGCCACCGTCGTCGTCGTCGAAGATGTAGTGAGCGCTGGGGCCGTTGGTGATCCTGATCCGGGCGTCGCCGGTGTCGTCGCCGTTGACGGAAAGGCCGTTGAAGCCGGAGAAAGACACGTCGAGGGCGGAATCGGGCGAGTTCGTGCCGATGCCGACACCGCCGGCGGCGCGGATCAAAAACTGGTTGGGGCCGGTGGACTGAAAGGGGTTACTTACGCTGGTGTCCGACCAGACGACAGTTCCCTCATCGCCATTCCCATCACCGGAGCTCGCAGGATTGCGGACTGTAGCCCGGTAGCCCGCGGCGAAACTGAAGTTGCCGCCGGCCTGATTGTACCCCCCGCCGGGGATCGTTGCGTATGTCCCGTCCGCTGTGTTCTGATTACCACCGGCGACCGTCGACGCAAATTCGATCGCATAATTAGAGTGCCCGCCGCCCACGGTCGAGTAGTTAGCAACCGCGGCGTTGCCAAACCCGCCGGACACGGTGGCGTCATTGGCGCCGGCGTTATTGGCGTGCCCACCGCCTATGGTGGCGTATCGCCCGGCGGCGGAATTCTCGGTTCCCCCCCCGATGGCCGAATAGGAATCGGTGGCTTGATTGTTGTAGCCCCCGGCCACGGTGGAGTACGCGGCGGTATTAACGTTCGCATCATCAGTTCCCGCCACGTTCTTCTTCCCACCGCCGATGGTCCCGAAATGGTCAAAGACCTTGTTCTGGTCCTCTACCAAGACAGGCCCGCCTTCGTCGATCACGATGCCGTAGAAGCCGCCCCCGGCGATGGTGGCGCCCTCCGTGCCCGTGGCCACCACGTTGTCGGGCGTGCCGCCGATTACGTTGGGGGTGGTCGCGGTTTCGGGCGTGCGCATGCCGGGCAGGGCCAGCGCATGTGGAGCGGGGGTTAATTCGACGCGGGGTGATAACAAGACGAAAGCTGCGTCACCGGGACATTGAACCTCGATCTCCAGCCATCGGCCGCGGCCATCGATGGTTCCGGGTCCGAAGTCGATCGGCGTGGTGAACGCCCCGGTGGTGATGACAATGGCTGTCACCAATTGCGTGGTTCCCACCTGGTCGGCGGGTGCCACGCTCGTGGCATCTCTCCATAATCCGAATCGAAAATCGCACGTGTCGGTCACCGGGCTGCCGCCTCGGATGAGGTTGCCTTGGTAAGTGAACGCCGTGCCCATATCGGCGGCCATGACGGCGTTGCCGAAGCCGGCGATGATTGCGAAAGCGATTGCCCATTTCCCTGCCGATCGGTTCATATGCGTTTCCTTTGGTGGTTTTCAAAGCGCGAACAAAACGTCCCAGCGCCCAAGCCCCCAACGGGGGCGGTAGTCCATAGCCGGGGGCGCAAGCCCCCGGAGAGATCGCCAAGCATTTCCAGCCCCGAAAGGGGCGAAAGTATCGAAGACGGTAACATTCGTGGGCTTGACATCCTTTCGCCCCGTTGGGGCTCAGCGGAATCATCGTTCGCTTCCGGGGGTTGACACCCCCGGCTACGAACCTTCGCCCCTACCGGGGCAGGCCGCGCGGCCTGTCGCCTGTACTCTCGCCCGGCGGACTCGTATGATCGAAAGATGCTCGATTTCGGCGAGGACCACGAATGATTCGGGATGAAATTAGAGAGCTTCTTTTGCGCGAACCCTTCGAGCCATTCCGCATCCTCACGACCGTCGGAGAGTGGTATGAGATCCGCAACAGCGCTTTGGCCGCGTTGATGAAGAGCGCGATTTTTATTGCCTTTCCCAAATCGAACCGCGGCGTCACGATCCCGTTTCTGCACGTGGCGACGCTGGAAATCATGAATGGCCGCACTCGGCCTCCGTCTCGCCGAGGAAAACGCGGATAGCATAGGTTGGCAACGATCGTGCGCCCTCTGGGCGAAGAGCCGGATCATGGCCATTCGCCTTCATGTTCTGCGGCGGGCTTCGTCAATAGCGCTTCCAATCGAATGAGGCGCGATTCCACTTCGCGCAGATTTGAGATTTGAGATTTGAGATCTTCGATCTCGCGATGTTGATGCCCGCGAAGTTGCTCGATCTCGCGGTCTTTTTGATCACGCAGTTCGGCGATCTCGCGGTCTTTTTCGTTGAGCTGGCGGTCTTTTTCGGCGCGGAGTTCGCGGAGGGCTTCGGCGGTGAGGGCCTCGAAGCCGCCGACGGTGAGGGTTTGGTAGCCCCGGGGGTCGCGGCCCACCCATTGCGGGAAGGCCCGCTGCACCTCGTCGGCGATCAGGCCCATCTGCGTCCCGGTGATCCCGCCCTGCGTGGCCGGGTCGAGCCATTGGAAGGTCACGCCGTGTAGTTGAAGCAGACGGTCGAGCGCGCCGGACAGCGGCTCGATGTTCTTCTTGAGACGGCGGTCGGAGTAGATCGTCCAGGTGTTGCTGCCGGGCTTAGCCGCGCTGTCTACCAGTAGCCGCAAGGCCGGATCGGGAGTTGGTGCATCATTGCGAATCGCCAACCCGTTAATAGAGCCTGCCGCCACAGCGGTGAACGTCCCCACCGGAATATTGGCCAATCCTAAGTCGCTTCGTCCCCACCCGACTATCGTGCCGTCGGTGCGGATAGCCAGGCTGTGCGACTCGCCCGCTGCCACTGCGGTGAACGTCCCTGAAGGGACGTTGATCTGCCCATAGTCGTTGTTGCCCCACCCCACCAGCGTGCCATCAATCCGAATCGCCAAGCTGTGACCACTGCCTCCAGCAATGGCCGTGAACGTGCCGGCGGGTACGTTGATCTGGCCAATGCTGTTGCTGCCCCAGCCGACCAGCGTCCCGTCCGTGTGGATCGCCAAGCTGTGGTACCACCCGGCGGCCACAATGATGAACGTGCCACCGGGAACATTGGTCTGCCCATAGTTGTTGTCTCCCCACCCAACGAGCGTGCCATCGGTGCGGATCGCGAGACCGTGATGGTCTCCTGCAGCGACCCCCGTAAAAGTGCCCGCGGGAACATTGGTTTGACCCTCGTTATTTCGGCCCCACCCGACCAGTGTGCCATCGCTTCGCATCGCCAGGCTGTGGAGACTGCCCGCGGCTACGGAGGTGAACGTACCATCAGGGACGTCAATCTGGCCCAAGTTGTTGTACCCCCACCCGGCCAGCGTGCCGTCGCTTCGGATTGCAAGGCTGTGATACCCGTGTCCGGCGATAGCGGTGAACGTGTCGGCGGGAACGTTGATCTGCCCGTAATCGTTATTGCCCCAGCCCACCACCGACGGCACTAGCGGCGACCCGCCAGTGATCTCCAGCGTGGTCGTGCGGGTCGCGCCGTTCACGTCTAACTCGGCCATGGGATCGTTCGTTCCGATACCCACGCCCCCGGTGGCGCGAATCAAGAACTGGTCGCTATTGGTAGACGCGAAATCCGCCTCCGTGGAATCGCCCCAGACGAACGCGCCGTCGTGATTGGCTTTGGCGCGGTAACCCGCCGCAAAGGCATTGTCCCCCGCGGCCACGTTCAATGTTCCGCCCGGCACAGTGGCGTCGGTGCCGCTTGCGGTGTTGTCTGAACCGCCTCCGACGACCGATGTGTTCCCGGTTGCGTCGTTGGCATCGCCGCCTGCCACGGTGGCGTGGATCCCAGCGGCTGTGTTGAAGAACCCTCCGCCGACCGTGGACCAATCTCCACTGGCCACGTGGCTGTCGCCCCCGCCTACGGTAGAGGCAAAACCGGTGGCATCGTGGCTGCCGCCTCCGCCGACGGTTGAGGATTCAGCGCTGGCGGTATTGGCAATGCCGCCGGCGACCGTCGAATACCGGCCGCTGGCGCTGTTGTTCGAGCCGCCGCTCACGGTGGATTCCACACCGCCGGCGTCGTTGCTGAAGCCGCCGCCGACGGTGGCCAGATCGTCCGTGGCCGCGTTGGCGAGGCCGCCGCCGACGGTCGAACCGACGCTGTCGGTAATATTGGCGGCGCCGCCTGCGATGATGGAACTGGCTCCGGCCGCGAAATTAGAAAGGCCGCCGAGGATGGCGGAGTATTCGCCGAGGGCCTCGTTGTCGAAGCCGCCGCCGACGGTGGTGTGGGGGCCGGTGGCCGCGTTGCCGTCGCCGCCGCCGACGGTGGAGAACTCCTGGGCGGCGAGGTTGGAAAAGCCGCCGGCGACGGTGGCGAAGCGGGCGTCGGCCGTGCTGCCGCCGTTGTTGCCGGCTCGGTTGGCGTAGCCGCCGCCGATGGTGCCGAAGTTGTCCGTGACGCGGTTCACGTCGGGCATGGGTCCGCCGCCGCCGGAGATGGTGGCGCCGGAAACGCCGGAGGTGACGGCGTTGTCGGAGCGGCCGCCGATCAAGTTCGGGCACGTCGCGTTTTGGAGGGTGTACAAACCGGGGATGGCCAGGGCGTGGGGGGCGGGGTTCAGCTTGACGCGCGGATTGAGCGGGGCGAAGGCGGGGTCGGAGAGGCATTTGACCTCGATGGCCAGCCAGCGGGCGGTGCCGTCGATGGCGCCGGGTCCGAAGTCGATCGGGGTGGTGAACAGGCCGTCGATGACGCCGACCGCGGGCACGAGCTGGGTGGTGCCGACTTGATCGGCGGGTGCCATGCTGGTGGCATGGCGCCAGAGGGCGAATCGGAAGTCGCAGGAGTCCGTCACCGCGCTGCCGTTTTTGGCGAGGTGGCCCTGGTAGGTGAAGGCGGTGCCGAGGTCCGCGGCGGATAGGGGAGTGACGAGGAAAAAACACGCGACGAAGCATGGCCACGCAAGCGTGGACCATGCCACGCGCCCGATGAGACGTTGCATCATTGTGCTACCTTTCCCAAAAGATAAAAACCGGCGTGGATTGGTGCCCAAAGACAACAGCCACCACGATTGGGCCGGGAGACGCGATCCCATTGTTCAAAAAGGGAGTCAAAATGAGGAGCGCGCGACCGATCCGATGAGTCCGAAAATAATACCATTTTTCGCGGTTGATTGCAATGGAATTAGGCGCGTGAAAGAAGGAGTGGTGGGCGTCAAAATCGTCGGCACGTACGAAAATGATGAGCGGTACTCATGGGATTGAAGTCCTTTCGCCCCGTTGGGGCTTTCTTCGCATGCACGTTCCCTTCCGGGGGCTCGCGCCCCCGGCTATGAACCGTCGCCCCAGCCGGGGCTTGGGAGTCACGTGGGGTTGGGCATCGCCGGCGCGTTGAGTGGAATGGCCGTTTCGCGGTGGCGGCGGCGGAGCTGGCCGCAGGCGGCGTCGATATCGAGGCCGCGGCTGTGACGCACGTGGGCGTTGACGCCTCGTTCGCGCAGGGTTGAAAAGAAATGCATGACGCTCTTTTCTCGCGGGCGGTCAAACGGCAAGCCGTCCACGGGGTTGTAGGCGATGAGGTTCACGTTGCTGCGCATGCGCTTGGCCACGATGGCGAGGGAAACGGCGTGGTCCGGCGAGTCGTTGACGCCGCCGAGGAGAATGTATTCGAGGGTGACTTCGCGGCCGGTGCGGTCGAAAAAGTAGTTCGCGGCGTCGACGAGTTCGCCGATCGTGACTCGCTCGGCCCAGGGGATCAACTCGCGGCGGAGTTCGTCGTCGGGCGCATGGAGGGACAGCGCGAGGGTGATCTGCAAACCCTCGTCCGCGAGCCGGCGCATTTTGGATGGCAGGCCGACGGTGCTCACGGTGATGCGGCGAGCGCCGATGCCCATACCCCACGGGGCGTTGATTGTGCGAAGTGCGTGTGTTGTGGCCTCGTAGTTCGACAGCGGCTCGCCGAGGCCCATGAAGACGATGTTGGTGAGGCGGGTGTCGCCGCAGACCTGCCGCACCCGCATGGCCTGCTCCACGATTTCACCGGCGGTGAGCTGGCGTTCGAGTCCGCCGACGCCGCTGGCGCAGAAGGCGCATTGAACCGGGCATCCTACTTGGGTGGAGATGCAGGCCGTTCGTCGATCCCCGTCAGGGATCAAAACGCATTCGCTGGTCGCACCATCCTGCCATCTGAGAAGTCGTTTGGTCGTCCCGTCGGAGGATTGTTGCTCGCCGACAATTTGCGATTGAAAGATCGGAAGGGCCGTTCTTAACATCTCGCGCAGGGGTTTGGGTAAATTGGACATGGTATCGTAGTCGGTGGCGCCATGCTGATAGACCCATTCCAAGACCTGATCGGCGCGATAGGGGGGTTGGTTGCCTTGGGCGAGCAACGCGCGAAGTGATTCCGGCGTTTGATCGAAGAGGCCGACGCCGTGAACCAAGGTTCCAGTCAAATTGACGTTTCCCATCGCGCGTTGGCCGCCAATTTCCGGTGGACCCGTTCAAGGTGCCTCGGGAACCATCACGGCTAAAGCGTGCCTATTATAGTTAGGGATTCGGACCGTGCGCAGCGGCCCGATCGGAGGGCGGGTTTCAGCACTGCAACCCGGATGGCAGATTGAGTTCCGTTGCCATAAAGGGAATACCCGAAGCGATCTCGGGGTTTCGGCATGGAAAAAGTAGGGTCCGTCTGCTAGATTCTAGGGCTGGGGGGAAATTAGACGTGGGGCGGACTTCGATGAGCCGTTTTGGTTGCGTCGCATTCCAAAGGGGGAGGGCGCCCGACAGCGGCCCACCGTGACGTCGCGGTGAGGGGTCGATCCGAGATTCGAAGTAGCCTAGCCCGCCGTGTTTGTGCCGGTGTCGAGGGATCGCACCGGCGGGGGAGTTCTTGCCGGAAAGCCACGCGTAATGAGACGAGCCTGCCGTTTGGGGTCGGGGTTTTGGTTTTGGCCGGTCATCGCCGGTTCATGCGCCTGGGGTACGGCGGTGGCGGAGGATCATTCTGCCATCGAGGCGACTTCATCGCCCAGCCATTCCGCCCCCGCGCTGCTTCCCGTCCTACCGCCTGAGCCTCGGCCCGCGGAGTTTCACCCCAGCCGGGTCCTAGTCCGTTGGAAGGGAGCGGCGGTGGCCAGCGGCGCGCGGGACGTTCGAACCAAAGTACCCGGGGCGAGAGAACTGCAAGCCTTCCGCGCCGTGCCCGGTCTTACGGTCGTCGAGGTTGCGGATGGCGAGACGCAGGCGGCCATTGCGGCCCTCCACGGTGATCCTGACATTGAATACGCCGAGCCGGACTATCGAGTCGAGATGTTCGGCGGCCCCAACGATCCATCGTTCGATCAGCTCTGGGGTTTGCACAACACGGGCCAAGTCGTGAACGCCGATCCCGGTGTTCCGGGGAAAGACATTCGAGCCTTCGAGGCGTGGGACCTTTGGACCGGGGCGACGGACTTCCGCGTGGCGGTGATCGACACCGGGATCAACTACCAGCACGCCGACTTGGACAACAACATGTGGATCAATCCGGGTGAGATTCCGCTGAATCTCATCGACGATGACGGCAACGGATGGGTCGACGACGTCTTCGGATACAACTTCTACACGGACACTTGGGACCCCCTGGACAACGTCGGGCACGGGTCGCACATCGCGGGCACGATCGGTGCGGCGGGCAACAACGGGATCGGCGTAGTCGGGATCAACTGGCGTTGCAGGCTGGTGGCCCTCAAGTTCGCGGATGAAGGGGGCGGCGGGTTCATTTCGGATGCAATCGAGGCGATCGAGTACGTCATCGACAATGATATCAAGGTGTCGAATAACAGTTGGGGCTGTTATCAATGCTTCACCCAGTCGCTGTACGATGCGATCGCGGCCACGCAGGCGATCGGACATATCTTCGTGGCGGCGTCGGGTAACGGAATTTTCGGGCTGGGTGTGGATTGCGACCGGTTTCCCGCGTTTCCCGCGAGCTTCGATCTGCCGAACATCATTTCCGTGGCGGCCATTGATAACGACGGCTTGAAGGCCAAGTTTTCGAACTTCGGGCGCGCGTCGGTGGATATCGGGGCGCCCGGGGTCAACGTCTACAGCACGGTCATTCCGGAAGGTTACGACTATTACCACGGGACGTCGATGGCCGCGCCGCATGTGACCGGTGTGGTCGCCTTAATGCGGAGCCGTCTCCCGCAGCTCTCGGCGAACGAGGTGGTCACGAGGATTATGGGCACCGCCCGGCCCGAGGCGACGCTTGCGGGCATCACCGTGACGGGCGGTGTGCTGGACGCGCTCGGCGCGCTCGGCGACTGCAACGAAAACGGCGTCTTCGATGAAATGGATATCGCGAGCGGGGAAAGCCGGGACTGCAATACCAATGGAATCCCGGACGAGTGCGAGCCGGATTGCAACAACAATAATCGGGCCGATGAATGTGATATTAGTCGGGGGCTTAGTCCGGATTGTGACGACAATGGCGTGCCTGACGAGTGCCAGCCGGACTGCAACGAGAACGAACGGGCGGACATATGCGATATCGCCTTCGGCAACAGCGATGATTGCAACCGGAACGGCTTTCCCGATGAATGCGAAATCGGTCATGACCAGGACTGCAATAAGAACACCATGCCGGACCTGTGCGACATCCACGAGGAGATCAGCACGGATTGCAACGAGAACTACATACCCGATGAGTGCGATATTTCCGGCGGTAAGAGTGAGGACTGTTCTGGGAATGGGCTGCCCGATGAGTGCGAGCGGGATTGCAATGCGAACGACGAGCCGGACAGTTGCGATATTCTCGCAGGCTTGTCCCAGGACGTGAACCAGGACGGCGTTCCGGACGAGTGTTCGATCGGTTTCGCCCTGGTTCCCGTGGGGACCAAGGGTTCGTCCCTGATTAATGGGCAGGAGATCGAAATCGTCGAGGGCGGTGAAACAATCACCTTTGAGATCCGGCTGTCCGGCTGGGATCCCGATCAGGACGGAACGCCGCGACTGAGGTTGTTTCAGGCCGGGATCGACTCAACGGGGTTCACGACCGGCGAACGGGGTTCACTGAGTCTGGCGCGAATTCCATGCGCGGTGGACACGGAGTGCCTCGGTGAATCGCATTGCGAAGCCGACGGGTTCTGCGACGCCATCGGATCACTGGTCACGGATGAAGCCCATCCCGACTGGGTGTTCAGCGGCATCCCCGCGATTGTGCTGACGGATATTTCGCGCACGCGGTTCGGAAGTACGTTGTTCGATAGCGCCCACGCGGTGCGGGATGAGGGAGTCGCGCGTTATACGGGAACATTGATCCTTGACGTCTCGAAAGACGCGGTCGGGACGTTCACCATCGGCTTCGCCCCCGAGGAGAGCTTCATCGGCGACGACGCCAAGCCGACCAACCTGATTGAAGCCCCGGGGCTGCTGCCCGCCATCGTGATCGTCAGGCCGGATTGCAATGATAACGGCCAAGCGGATGGGCAGGACATCGTCGAAGGAATCAGCGTCGATTGCGACCTCAATGGCGTGCCGGATGAGTGCGTTCCCGAAGAATCGGACTGCAATGGAAATCACATACCCGATGTGTGCGATACCCGGGACGGCAGTAGTCCCGATTGCAACGGGAACTCCATTCCGGATGAATGCATTGAGCGGGAGGAGGACTGCAACGAAAATCTGCTGCCCGATGCCTGCGACATCAAATCGGGTTCTTCCGATGACTGTAACGGCAACGACATTCCGGATGAATGCCTGGGCATGGAAATTGACTGCAATCACAACCGCATTCCGGACGCCTGCGATATCGCCGATGGCACGGCCCAAGATTGCGATACGAACGGCATACCGGACCGATGCGAGGATGACTGCAATGACAACGGACTAGAGGACGCGTGTGACATCGCGGATGGCGAGAGCGAGGACATAGACGACAACGATATTCCGGACGAGTGCCAGTCGTTCCTGCGGGTGCCAGAGGATTATTCGACGATTCAACAGGCCATCGACGCGGCCGTTGATGGAGACATTGTATTGTTGTCGCCGGGCGTGCACCGAGGGACCGGAAACGTCAACGTCGATTTCCGCGGCAAATCGGTCATTCTGCGCTGTGTGCCGCACGCCGGCGAGTGCATGATCGACGCAACCGGTCAGCAGGCGGCGCTCAAATTTGATCGGGGCGAAGGCCGCAATGCCCGTGTCGAGGATATCACGATCGCCCACGCATTCGACGCGGGGATCATTTGCACGAACAGCAGCCGGCCGGTCATTCGACGTTGCGTCATTCGGAACAACGGCCCCCTTCATGGCGGCGTGTGGTTGGAGCAGAACAGCAACGCCCTCATCGAGGATTGCCACATTTCGAATAACCACACCGGTTTTTCGGGCGGAGGCATCCGCGCGATGGACAGCAGCCCGACGATCCTCCGCTGTGTGTTTTCCGAGAACTCCGCTGCCGATCGCGGCGGGGCGGTTTACACATTTGGGGGCGACCTCACGATCGCGCAATGTACGTTCATGGATAACGCGGCCCATGTCGGCGGGGGGGCGATCGCTCTGGAGAACGGAGCTTCGATCATCCACGGCTGCCGAATGTCGGGGAACGTGGCCGATCCTCCTAACGGAAGCGGCGGTGACGGTGGGGCGTTGCATCTTCTGCGCACTCAAGCGTCGGTTTCAAGCTGCCTAATGGATGATAACTTCGCGAACAACCGCGGTGGCGGGATTTATCTCGACGGAGGAGACCCGGCCATCACCAACGCCACCATCGTCGGCAATCAAGCTCAAGTCAGCGGCGGCGGCGTGTATCAGGGGGGCGCGGGAAACCAAACCGGTGCCTGTTGCTACATCGGCGATTGTGACAGCGGTCTGACCCGCCTGGAGTGCACCAATTTGGCTGGATCGTGGTACCCCGGCGTGGGGTGCGCGACCGTGGTATGCGGTTCACGAAGTTGCTGCATGCCGAATGGGGCATGTCAAAACAGGACCTCGTTGAATTGCCTCGTGGCCGGTGGAATACCGAAAGCCGACGGCAGCCAGTGCGCGACGTATGACTGCACGCCGACGCTGCGGAACATGATTCTCTGGGAGAACCGGGCGGGCGCCGGAGCGAACCTTAGGACCAACGCGCCGTTCCTGACCGTGGCCGACTCGACGGTGCAGGGCGGGTGGCTCGCGGGCGAAAACGTCGAATCCATCGATCCCGACTTCGTGGTGCCGGGCGAGTGGGTTCAATCAAATGAGTGGCTGGACGGGGACTATCACTTGTTGTTCGGTTCTTCGGCGGTGGACTTCGGCGCGGACGCGTGGCTGTCGGCGTCTGGGATGACGGATTTAGACGGTCGCCCCCGCAGCTTGTGCGCGGCGGTTGACCGGGGGGCGTACGAGAACGGCATCGGCGATTACGACTGTAACGGACTGGTGGGGCTCAATGACTACGCGAGTTGGTCAGGCTGCTTCACGGGTTCGGCCGCAGCCGCGTTGGTGGAAGAATGCCAAGCTTTTGATTTCGACGCGGACAGCGATATCGATCTGCGCGACTTCGCGGAATTTCAAATCGTCGTTGGCCAATAGACCTTAGCGTTCCCCTTCGTTGATCGCCTCTGAAGCGCTACGCTCCTCTGATCCGCTTCGAGTAGATCACCTTGTCATCACCCGGAGTGTAGAAGTCCTTCAGCGTCGCCTCGCGGACGTACCGGTTGTTCTCATAGTATCGCCGCGTCGGGTCATATTGGGCCCGGGAAGCGGTCTCCACGTAGATCGCCCGGCCTCCCGCCGCGGCGATCCGCTCTTCGGTCGCCCGCAGCAGCACCGAACCGATTCCCCGTCCGCGCCATTTCTCATGCACCGCGATCCAGTACAAATCGAAGCTGCCCACTGTGCACGCGATCGGTCCGTAACACGAGTAGCCGACCACACGGCCATCGCAATCTGCGAACAGGAAGAAGTATTCGCTCCGCTCACCGCGCGACAGGCGATCGTGAACGAGTTCGACGGCTACCTCAATTTCCGCGGACGTGAAAAACCCCGTGGAGGCGACGATATCGCGGACCGCATCGGCATCGCTTGATCGAACCGTGTCGCGGAAGGTCAGCGATGGGATGTGGTGTTCAGCCGTTTGACTCACGGTTCGACCTCCAAGCTTGGCTTGATGAATGATCTTCGCGACATCCGCTTGCCATTGTTCGGCGGCGCTCCGAACATGGCGGACGCCATTCCCGTGAAGAAGGACCGGGCGTTGATACCCAGAGTGCGCGTCCGATAACCCCCTTCCTGCACCACCAGTGTCGGCAGGCGCAACTCGCCGATCAACCGTCCGTTCTGTTCGAAATCTTTCCCCACCAGTGACCAAGTACCCGTCGGATCGCCCTTGGCCGGATCCAGACCCAGGGCGACAACCAAGAAACGCGGTGCGAACCGCCTGATCCGATTCAGGGCCCGTTCGAGCGTTTCGCGGTACCGTTTCCCATCCACGGATTCGGGCATGGGATAGTTGATGTTAAACCCTTCCCCCGCGCCGGCACCCCGCTCATCCTCAAACCCGCTGAAATACGGGTACGCGAACCGCGGATGGCCATGAATGGACACCGTCAGCACGTCCGAACGCTCATAGAAGATCATTTGCTGTCCGTTGCCGTGGTGGTAGTCGATGTCCAAAATGGCCACACGCCCGTGCGCACTCAGATAATGGGCGGCCACGGCACCGTTGTTGAAGTAACAAAAACCGCCGAACGCCCGATGTTCAGCGTGGTGACCCGGTGGGCGAACCAGGGCGTACGCCAACCGGTCTCCCCGCAAGATGGCCTCCGATGCCGTCAGTGCGCAATCCACCGCCCGCTTGGCGGCCAGGTAGGCGTTGTGGTTGAGCGGCGTGAACGTGTCGATGCAGTAGTAGCCTGCTCTGATGGCCAGGTCCTTGGGCGGCCGGGTTTCGTTGCGAATGGGGAACACGTAGGGGTAGACGGACTTTCCGGGCGCGACACTCTGGCAGACCCGTTTGAGGTAGTCAATAAAGGGGCCGTCGTGGACTGCGCGGATGCGGCTTTCCGCGAATTCCTTGGGGGCCACCCGTCGGAACAAGCCCGTGGGCTCGATCTCTTTCAGAATGGACCGAATCCGGACCGGTGCTTCCACGTATCCCCGCTCCCGAACATGGTGTATGTCGTGCCGGTCGTTGACCACGAGCACGATGCACTCACGGCTCCCTCCGATCCGAGGCGGCGCGGCCACCTTCTCCGCCCGGACGTAACGAAGCGGCCTCAACTCGACCGGGTCGTCTCGGAACGAACCCACCACCATCTCAATGTACGCCGGCGGACATAGATGGGCGTACTTTCGGCTCAAAATCGCGCGGACGATCTTTCGGGCCGCGTCCCGCCGCAGCGGCGTCGCCCGCCCCAGCCCGTCGAACATCAGAAATGGCATACCGTATTGCTCGTCGCGGATCGGCGTCTCAAAAGCCGTCCGGATCACCGGCCGGGCGCCGTAACGCTCGTAGAACCGCAAACGCGCAACGTTGGATCGGTAGGCGTCCGCGCTAACACACTGAGTGGGATCATCCGGATGGCACTCGAAAAAAAGACCCACCGCTCCGAGGCCGCGGGCGTCGTCGCGAAGCCGCTGGTACAACGCACCGCCGACCCCGCCCCCGGTCAGCTTTCGGTCCGACGCGATATAATCGAGAAAGCAGAACCGCAGGTCCGCGTCATGAAGCACCAGGGCGAAGCCACGCACATCACCCCGCAGGTTGTCGGCCACAAACAGAAGGGCCCGGAACTTGAACTTGACGGGGTTCCGCAGTCGTTCCGCGAGCCCGGCCACTTCCTCTTCACGTACTTCCGGGAACTGGGATCGCCAGATGGATTGGACTTGTTCAATCTGACGCTTGTCAATCGGCAGTGCGTCGTCGGCGATTCGTCGAATGCGGAACATCGGAGCTGAGGACTACCTTGCCGCGGCGGGGGATCGAGAAGCGGGTTTAACCGCGCCGCGCATTGCGCTTCGTACGATCGCATCCACGACGTTGACGAAATTCAGTCCGCCTCGCTCGGCCGCGGCCACGAACCCCGCATCGGGCGAGATGCACGGATTGGCGTTGATTTCCAGCACCCAGGGGCGCCGTTGATCGTCAACCCGGAAGTCCACCCGAACGTATCCGCGCAGGCCAAACACCTCCCAGCACCGAATGGCCAAGCTCACGAGTTGGTCCAACAGTCCACGGTCCGCGTCGGCGAATTCAAACCGGCGGGGGGTATGATGATATTCGAAGGAATTCACATCCCACTTCGCCGCGTAGTCCACGATCCGGGGCTTATTCGGCGGAAAATCACCAAAATCAATTTCCGCCGGCGGGAGCACGACCGGACCCTTTTCGGTCTCCAAAACAGAAAGGTTGAATTCGCGGCCGTCGATGTACGCTTCGGCAAAGGCCTCGCGGCCCAAATGCTCCGATCGTTGCGCGAGTTTCGCGCGGAGGTCGGCCTCATTCTTCGCGTCCATGATGGCACCGGCATCAATCCCAAACGACGCTTCCTCCCAGATCGCTTTGATAATGAAGCGCCCCGGGTAACGAGGTCCCGCGTGAATCGCCGACCGCCCCGCGGCGGTGTCCGCGATCGTCAACCAGGGCGGCGTCGCGATTTCCTGGGCACTGAGAAACTGTTTGGTCAACAACTTGCTGGAGGTAAGGAACATGCCCTCGGTTCTGGTCCCGGTGTAGGGAATGTCCCATACGTCGAGGAGCGCGGGCACGACGTGGGCTAGCGCCCCTTGCCCCCCCAAAGATTCGACCAGATTGAAAACCAGATCGGGGCGGGCGCGAGTGAACTCCGCCTTCAGGGCCGAAAGATCCCACGAACAGGAGCGAATGATCGGTCGGTGGCCCAGCGCCGAAAGGGCTTTGGAGACTTCCTCGGCTTGCACCAAAGCGTCGATTTCGTCCGCCCGAGCGTCGGAGGCGATGTGGTCGTGTAGAACGACCACGTTCATCTAGCGGAACTCCTCGCCAGCTTACGGACCTTCGTCGCGCGGCCTTTCGCTGACCCCACACTCTTGCCCTTCTTCGTGGCTTTGGAAGGCCTGGCCTTGAGCGCCGTCGCAACCTTGGATTTTTTGCCCGGACTTGCGGTGCCGGGTTTGGCCATCTTCCGAATGGTCCCTGAACTACTTTTTAGGCCTAACGCCGTTGTCTGCTTGGTTCGGACGGCCGGCAAACGCTTCAGCGCCGAATCCATGACCCGCCGGATCAGTTCCTGATAGCTGACCCCCACGGCGGTACACAGAATGGGCAGGTCTGAATGCTCCGGGTGCAACCCCGGCAAGGTATTGACCTCCATGACTTGGAGCCGACCCGCGGCGTCCGCCCGAAGATCAATTCGACCTGCGTCCCGACAGCCCAACGCCCGCCACGCGGCCAGCGACAACTCCGCCGATTTGGCTGACCATGTCGCATCCGCCAACGTATACCGGCACAATTCCTCGCACCGCTCTTTGTTCACGTAGGTGTAAGCGTTCGGCTCCGCCCCGGCGAGCAGCTCGACCTCCAGCGTGGCGATCACTTCCGCGTCGTCGCCCGTCCCCCAAATGCCGGTCGTAAACTCCCGGCCGGGCAGGTACGGCTCGACCAACGCTGGTTGGTGAAAAGTGGCCAGCAGACGCCGACACACGCGGTCCAGTTGTTCGAACGTGGTTACCTTTGACTCCGGGTCAATCCCTTTGGCCGTTCCCTCGGCCACCGGCTTTACAAAGAGCGGAAACGGCAGGTCCACCTTGGCGATGTCCCGCTCCGTTTCTACGAGGGCAAACTTGGTCGTGGGAACCCTCGCGTCGCGCAGCACGCTCTTGGTCATCGCCTTGTGCAGCGTCAGGGCATTGACCAGTGGATCGGAAAAGGAGTACGGAATGTCATATGCCTCGAGCAGGCCCGGAACTTGAGACTCCCGGCCATAACCCCGGAGCCCCTCGGTGATGTTGAACACGAAGTCCCACCGATCGCCCTTGGCCAGCCGGCCCACGAGATGTCGGATATGTCCGATTCGATCGGTCTGGTGTCCGAGTCGGCGAAGGGCGTTTTCGATGGCCTCGATCGTATCCGGCCGATCGAACTCCGCCGTTTCTTCTTCGCTGTAGCCCGCGGCCAGATAGTCCGACCGCAGGTCATAAGTGATTCCAACGTACATCGGGATTCTTCCTTCCCTCCAAATGTATGCCGCGCCGTCAGGCGTCGCTTCCTGACGGCGCGGCCCTGAAAGAACCATCAGTTTATGGGATCGGGATAGCGGAACGTCTTGCCCTCATAGTTTCTCAGGAGCAAGTCGTTGCCATCGCGCCCGACCACGGCATCGGGAACCAAGGGAATCTTCCCGCCGCCGCCCGGCGCGTCGATCACGAATGACGGCACCGCGTAGCCCGTGGTGTGCCCTCGCAGGCCGGCGATGATCTCCAGCCCTTTTTCCACCGGCGTCCGGAAATGGCTGGAGCCCGAAATCGGGTCGCACTGGTAGATGTAGTAGGGGCGCACGCGAATCTTCAGCAGCCCGTGCATCAGCTTCTTCATCGTATCGACGTCGTCGTTGACGTCCTTCGAAAGCACCGTCTGGCTACCGAGCGGAATGCCGGCGTCGGCCAGGCGCTCACATGCCTCGGTGACCTCCGGAGTCAGCTCCGCCGGGTGCATGAAGTGGATGCTCATCCAGAACGGATGAAACTTCCTCAGCATCCGACACAGGTCGGGCGTGATTCGCGTGGGCAGAACCGCCGGGACCTTCGTCCCGATCCGCACGAACTCAATGTGCGGAATCGCCTTAAGCCGGGACAAAATCCACTCCAGGCGGTCGTCGTTCATGGTCAGCGGGTCGCCGCCCGATAGCAGCACGTCCCGAATCTCCGGGTGGGCCGCCAGGTAGTCGATGGCCTGCTGATATTGCTTGGTGTTGAAGTGATATTCACCCGTCTGGCCGACCATTCTCGCGCGGGTGCAATACCGGCAATAAGTCGCGCAGAAGTTGGTGACCAGGAACAGCACGCGGTCCGGATAGCGATGGACCAAGCCGGGGACCGGCATGAAGGCATCCTCGGCCAGCGGGTCGTCCGCTTCGCCCGGTGTGGGCATGAACTCGTTCATGACCGGCACCATCTGCTTGCGCATGGGATCCCTGGGATCATCCGGTTGGATCAGGGCCATGTAATAAGGCGTGATCCCCACCGGTAGGTGACCGCCGAGGCGCGTCATCGCAGTCTCTTCATCCTCCGTCATCCGAATGACCCGTTGCAGCCCATCCAGATCGCGGATGCGGTGCCGCAATTGCCACCGCCAGTCGGACCATTCGGTTTCCGTGGCCTCCGGGAAGTGCCGCCGTCGAAACTCGGCGCTTTGCGGGCCGATAACGAAGAGGGGCTTGACTGTGCGCGGCCGCGGAACGGCTGGGGTCGACCTCGCGGCGGGGTTCGCCTTGGTCACCGGGCTGGCGCGCACCCTGGTCCGCACATGCGGAGAACGCCCGTTAAGACGATTTTGAGGCGGGGGAGGGAAATCGAAAAGGGAGGCCGGCGATTCGAGTACCGGTAAACGGAGCGTGGTTCGCCCGGTACTACTGGGAGGCTCCGAATCGGAGCCTAAAAACTGTTCGTCCATAAATCCGATTCTCTGGCGTCGGGTGCCCGGTCGGGTCTATCCGTTTGTCGAACGGAAGGAGAACGTCCCGCCACTCTGGCTCGACTCACGACCGCGCCCGCGCGAGTTCGTTATTTAGATACATCATGGGGCGCGGAAGTCAAAAAAAATCCGCCCGATTTTGAAGAAAAATTTTCAGACGCGCGAACCCGCGCCTGTTAAATCATCCGGCTTGCGACTTGATAGGCGATCAATGCTCCGGCGTACGCCAGCGCCGTCATGTACACGAACGTGACCACCGGCCAGCGCCACGTCTGCGTCTCCCTTTTGATGATCGCCAATGTCGAGACGCACTGGCAGCAAAGCGCAAAGAACACCATGATCGAAAGGGCGACGGCGCTGTTGAATACCGGACGGCCGTCCGGCCACTTCGCCTCCCGCAGCTTGTCCCGTAGTCCGGCGGATCGTTCGTCGGTTTCTCCGCCGAGGTTGTAGATGGTGCCCATCGTGGCCACCACCACTTCCCGCGCCGGGAACGAGGCAATGGCCGCCGTCCCGATCCGCCAGTCCCAACCCAGCGGCCTCACGGCTGGTTCGATCCAATGGCCCATTCGCCCGAGGAAACTCTGCCGGAGGTATTCGCCGGATTCGCGGTGATCGAGCTCCGCCAGTGCCTTGTCCCGGGCGCGGCGCGCCTCATGGATGGTCAGGGCCACCTCGTCGGGGGGGCCGAGGTCGCGACCCAGCTTTCGGAGCACGGCATCCGCGTCGGCCCCGGTAATCTCGGAATCGAATTCGGCCTCGATCGCCTCCAATCGCCGCAGCGCCGCGATGACTGACGGGTCTTCTTCAACCGATTCCTGGACAAAACCCGCCGCAAGCAAATGGGCCGCGGTCTCAACCTTCCGCCGATAGGCCGCCTCCTCTTCGGCGCGTAGCTCCGCGACGTTGGCGGCCACGCTCGCCGGGCGTGGGTAGTATGCCAAGGCCCAAATCACAATCGAGCAGGCGAAAATGACCGTACCGGCCGACACGACGAACGCCCGCCCCTGTTCAAACACCCGATGAAACACCGTTCTAAGTGACGGGAACTTGTAGGTCGGCAGTTCCATCAGAAAGGACGGCGGTGCTCCGCGGAACACCCACCGCTTCAACATCCAAGCAATGGGGATGGCCACAATCGCCCCGGTCAGATACATGCCCAGGAGGACCACGGCCTGAAGGTTCAACCAGCCGCCCAGCACGGCCGTCGCCGGAATGAACGCCCCGATCAGCAGGACGTACACCGGTAACCGCGCGCTACAGCTCATCAGCGGGGCAATCAGGATGGTCACGAATCGGTCGCGCCGGTCGTCAATCGTCCGAGTGGCCATAATGCCGGGAACCGCGCAGGCGAACGATGAAACCAGCGGAATGAACGCTTGGCCGTTCAGCCCGAGGCGGGTCATCCATCGGTCCAAGAGGAACGCCGCCCGGGCCATGTAGCCGCAGTCCTCCAGAATCGCGATGAACAGGAACAGGATCAGGATTTGGGGGAGAAAGACCAGGACCCCACCGACACCGGCCACCGCCCCATCCACCACCAAGCTGCGCAGGGCTCCATCGGGCAGCAGGCCGCCCAACCACGCCCCACTCGAGGCGATCGCGGAATCAATCCAATCCATGAGCGGACCCGCCCACGCGTAGATCGATTGAAAGCACATGGCCGTCAGCAAGAGTAGGATGCCCAGGCCAATGACCGGATGCGTCAGGACTCGATCAATGCGCTCAGACCGGCCGCTCCGCGACGGTGCCGATCGCTCCAGCACTCGGCGGACGACGCCGTCGATCCAATGGTAACGGACCTTCGCCTCAACCTCCGCGATCGATTCCCCGGCCGCTGCAATCCGGGCTCGGCGTTCGGCCAGCTCTTCCGCGAGACCCCGCCCGCACCGCTGCATCAGCCGCGATTCGTGGTATCCGCCGGGGTCCAGCAAGGTTTGAAGTGCCTCCACTCGAGCATGCGCCGACCCGTTGCCTTGCCTAGCCAGGCTCTCGCAGAGCCCATCCAACTCGGCGCAGACGCAGGCCGGAAAATCGGGGCATCGGTCGCACCATCCGTGGCCCAATGAGTCAACCATGGTCGAAATCAGGCGATCGACACCGCGGCCGACCGTGGCCACCACCGGAACGACCGGTACGCCCAATTCATGGCTTAAGCGGTCCGTGTCGATTTGAATGCCGCGGCGCTCGGCGACGTCCATCATGTTGAGCGCCACCACCACCGGCCGACCGACCTCAAAAACCTGCGTGGCGAAGAACAGATTGCGTCCGAGGTTCGACGCATCGATAACGCAGACGATCAAGTCCGGAGCCGGCGTATCGGTGTGTCGGCCGAGCAGTGCGTCGAGCAGAACGGCCTCGTCCGCCCCTTGGGCCGCAAGGCTGTACGCCCCAGGCAGATCCAAGAGTTCCAGCGGCTGCCCGCGATCACCGCCGCGTACGCGCCCCGTTCGTTTTTCGACGGTGACGCCGGGGTAGTTTCCCACCCGATGGCGGAAGCCCGTCAGCCGATTGAACAGCGTTGTCTTACCCGTGTTGGGGTTCCCAACGAGGGCCACGGTTCGGGTTTGGGGTGTGACGGGGAGCGCTAAAGGCATCGGGGTGAGCAAGACGGCACAAAAACAGAGGATTTATGCCGGTGAAGTCTCCATCGGACTCACCAGGATGCATTCCTGATGCCCGCGCCCCAATCCGACAAATGTGCCATCCAGCCGCACAATACACGGCGTTCCGGGGCGAACCATTTGAATCCGAGCGCCGCGAACAAATCCCATGTCGGCCAGGCGTTTCGCCGCAGCCTGCGAAGTTCCAACCCCCGCCACAATCGCGAAGGCGTTCGCAGCCAATCCCTGGAGCGTCAGGCGTTCCAGCGCCGGAACGCAGGCAGGGTTCGAGCGGCGGACCCGGTTGCCTCGAACGCAATCCTTAGCCCGGGCCTTCGCTTCAAAGGTCAACATCGTTCTTCCAGATGGTCGGATAACTCTGACGTGCCGGGGCAGCCCAGCCGTGGCCGGTCCCTGGCCTCCTTAAGACCGGCTCGGATTGTATCAGGGTCGGTACCGAAAGCGAGTCCTCGCCGAACGGGGGCTTACGGCCTTGAGCGGTTCCCCCCGTGCTTTTCCAGTGGCTCGGCCTGATTTTCAGTGTATATGCATGTTTTTGGAACGCTGGTCACTCAAAATGCGGCCTACTTTTATGAGGTTGTTCCGGAAATAGCGCCTTTTCGCTGGACGCAGGGTGCGATAATCGTTAGAATCGGCCTCAAAGCGGTCAGCCAAGGTGGGACGGAGGCCGCATTTCGAGCATCGATTCCCGGAGTTGCGTTGACGCCGGGAGTATATCAGCTTCGCACAGTGGATACGTTCAAAGCAGAAGGGCAGAGGAGTCGTTTCGCTTTCTCGGCTTTTCCCAGGGACTTCCCCAAGTTTGCCCCGGGTGGTTGAGCTCGAGTGAGGTGAAGTGTTCTTCGGAGGGACATCCGATGGCTACGAGGAAGTTGGTCGCGCTGGCGTCGTTGTTTGCCGTCGTCGTCTGCACGTCGACTTGGTCGGCAGTTCCGATTGACGGTTTCATCACCGCTCAGGGCCCGGTGACGCGAACGGCGCCGGGTGATATTGGCACCCCCGTGGGTTCAACTGCCCTCGGCGGCGACATGATCGGCGGGGAGCGGGACATCCGCGTGGACCTGATCGGCGGCCCGCCCGGCGGCCGAATCAGCGCCGTTGTGGCCAGCTTCTTCCATTCCCAAGACGCCGGCGTTACGGGGACGTCTCTCACGGTCTGGGATGGCGTGGACGGGAATGGGTTGGTAATTAACCACACCGGACTGGGTGGCGCCGATCTAACCGCCAGCGGGACACAGAACTCCATCGAATTGCGGCTCCTATCCGCCGACAACAACGCATCCATGGACTTTGAGGTGTTCACGAATGCCGGGAACTCTTCCATCTATACCCTGAACCTGCCCGCCGGGGCCTCCAATGATATCTACGTCATCCCGTTTGCCATCTTCAGTCCTAATCTTGGCGCCGGTGCTGATTTTTCGGACGTCGGAGCGATCACCATGTTTATCGATGGTGCGACCGTTCCGTCGCTCGACGTCATCGTTGAACTACTCCAATCGACCTCGACGACGACCACCCAGAAAACCGCCGCCCAGGTGACGGACGTGGACGGTGACGGCAACATCGACGTGGGCGACACGATTGAATACACCATTACGATCACCAACCCGGATGATGACGGGAACGCGGCGGCACCGAACGTAATGTTTAGTGACACTCCCGACCCGGCCACGACCCTCATCGTCGGCTCGGTCACCACGACGCAGGGCGTCGTGACCACCGGAAACAATCTTGGGGACACCTCGGTCGCGGTGAACGTCGGTAATGTCGTCGACGGCGGCGTGGTGATCATCACCTTCGAGGTGACGGTGACGGCCGAGTCGCCTGAAGTTTGCAACTTTGGCGTGGTTCCCGGTTCGGAGAATTCGGACGATCCGGGCACGCCGGACCCGAACGACCCGACGTGCGTTTCGGTCACGTTCTGCGGCGACGGCATCGTCAACGACGCGCTGGAAGAGTGCGACGACGGGAACGACATCAACGACGACGGCTGCACGAACGACTGTATGTTGCCCGAATGTGGCGACGGCATTCTCCAGCCGGGTAACGGCGAGGAGTGCGACGACGGCAACACGATCGACGGCGACGGCTGCCAGGGCGATTGCCAGCTTCCAGAGTGCGGCGACGGCATCATCGATCCCGGACTCGGCGAGGAGTGTGATGACGGCAACACGATCGATGGCGACGGCTGCCAGGGCGATTGCCAGAACCCCGAATGTGGCGACGGCATCCTCGACATGGGCGAGCAGTGCGACGACGGCAACATGAACGACAACGACGCGTGCAGCAACAACTGTACGCAGGGTTGCGGTAACGGCATCGTGAACACCGGCGAGCAGTGCGACGACGGCAACATGAACAACAACGACGATTGCAGCAACAACTGTACACAGGGTTGCGGCAACGG